>Ga0134127_10000085_pt1 | contig 125120 bp, 84 predicted proteins | sample KB31753_FD_96459 | JGI IMG/M metagenome (GOLD analysis project Ga0134127, IMG submission 96459) | Terrestrial soil microbial communities with excess Nitrogen fertilizer from Kellogg Biological Station, Michigan, USA - KB3-175-3 | ecosystem: Environmental > Terrestrial > Soil > Unclassified ...
ATTACGATTTGGGGTACTTCGACGATGAGACCTGTCGGCTAGAGCCGATTGAAAACCCGTTCGGACCGAAAGTGTTACCACTCCGCTCGGAATAAACTGCCACCACTCCGCTCAGAATGGACCTGAAAGGATTGGCTCACCGCGCTGGACGATTTCCGCAACTGGCTGATCCAACGGGCTTAAACCATACCGCACAAGCTCGATCGCCATTGATCGTGGTCGAACCGCCATTTGGCGACGCCCTCGCCGGACGAAAGACTGCCTACGGCGCTGCGCAGGTCAGGGTTGATGAGCTAAGAGAACGCTCGGGGCGGATTTGTCGCTCGATTGTTCACGACAATGTTACGGGTTTTGGCCATCGGAATCGGCGCGAGTCCTTGGCAATCAACCACTGTTCGCCGTCATATTTTGTCAACGCTGCGTCAAATTCTGAGTCGTCGTTCCGCAGGGGAATTTCAGGAACACCTCGATTGCGATCGGGTCCTCCACAATCGGGACTAGTACGGCGTGAACACTCTCGCCAGTTCTGACCAGAACTACAAACGCCCACCGAAGTTCCGTCCCGCGCGTACAGATGTACAGGAGCCCATCTTCTGCCGTCCCTTTGACGTCATCACCGCCAGCCTGAACTGGACGTACCATGTTCGCAAACTCCTCGTAATGCGTGACTGCGTTTACAAGGATTTGCGCTCGACTCAGCCGATGATTTCGTAGAAAGAACTCCCCAAAGTGTTGAAGCCTATAAAGTGACCTCCGGCGGAGAGCGCGAACCTGTACCCTAGTTTGTCGAACAACGCCAGATGTGCTGCTTTGAGCAGCGATACGCACGAACCCACGCGCAGATCGCTGTCGATACGAACCTCCCAGTTTCGATCGGCGGAGGACAGGGTTTTTGTCAGGATGTAGCTTGAGTCCAAGCGATACCGTACGGCCGCCGAAGTCGACCGCAAACCTCGAATGCTCTGGCGGAACTTCATCCGAGGCTACATAGTGCTCGATCTTCTCGCCATAGGTGACACGCTGGCCGTGGTTCACAGCAGCCGCGAGGCAGGCGTTCTCGATCCAGGCGCCGAACCGCGCGCCGTCGCGCTGCTCATCAGGAGGGCCTTCAGGATGCATCGCGGAGAGCAGCGCATTATTGAGCGTCCCCAGCTTGGGCGGCGCCGCTCGCTGACGGATCGCCCGTTTGGCAAATTTCTCGAGCGCGGCGACGAGATAGGCGTCTTGTAACAACGCGAGGTAATGTGCCAGCGTCTCGAGCGCGCCGGGATCGGTCAGCTGCCCCTGGATCTTTTGCAGCGACACGATCTGTGCGGGACTCCCTGCGGACACCGCGAAGACCTGGCGCAGCAGGGCCGGCCGCCGAACCTCACCGAGTGCGAGCACGTCGCGACCGATCGCCGGGTCGATGATGGCGTCACGGACGTACGCGCGCCATCGTACCTGATCGTCTGTGAGTGCCCATGCCCCCCAACAGTACGGCTTGGCGTGCCGCGTCTGCTGGCGGAATGTGGAACGCCTTCGCAAGACCAGCCGCGCTCCAGTGGGCGAACACGATTCGCTCGAACCGACCGGCTAGGCTTTCGCGTGAACCCGCTGTTACTCGGAGAGCGGATGACCCGGTGGCCACGATGTGGATGGGGAGCTGCCGACGGCGGAAACGATCCCAGTATCCCTTCAGGGACGCGCCCATCGCGGGAGCAGATCCGCGATCACCATAGTACGCCGCGAGCTACAGCAGTCGCGACGCACCAACTCGTCGTGCAGGCGTTGCAGTAGCTTGGGTATCGAGGCTGTCCCCGTTCCGAGCGTATAGGCCTCCTCGCACTCAGGTGCCCGCTCGTTGTAGTACGCGAGCATCCGTTGGCGAAGTTGTGGATCCATGTTCGGTATTGTGGCGTCGTCTGGCGCTTCGTTCGGTGCAACTGTCTTAAGGCTTACTTAACCCTCTTGAAGGTGACTTCCATCCCTGCTTCCATCCCGACGGTTGCGACACCAACCGAGCCTTCTGCCGTAATCGCAAGGGACACCGTGACGCCTTCCAGGTCCCAGCCATCGATCGTTCGCTGCTTCATCTCAGTTAGCGTCGCCTGAACCTTGTCGAGGCACGCGTTGAGGTTTTTGCGCAGCGCCTCAGCATCAATTTCCTTCGGTGCCACTCGACGGAAGATCGTCGTGAGGGAGTGCGTCTGACCACCCGCCTTGTCGGGATATTGGCCTTCACCGGTGGCCACGGTCGTATCCTGCACAATCAGAGTGACTGTTTGTCTGCTCTCGCCGCTCATTCGTAAACCTCGTCAGATGTAGGGGTCGAATTCGAAATACGCAGCCGCCTGTGACAGGTCTTGATACATGCCGTCATACCCGAAGCCGGATCCGTCCGGTATGTCGCCCATGTAGATTCCAACGCCCTCGCCGCCCGGAGACGCGATGATTAGTGAACCGCTGTCTCCGGGAACGCCATGCACGTCTGCAACCACTCGCTGCCCGAGGAGGTTGCCGACGTAGTTACTGAAGTGCAACACGTGGAGCACTCGACCGGTCTTCGCTACGCCGCTGTGGTCGACGAGTTCGATCGCTTGGCCTGGAGTAGCCGGCGCCATGATCGGGAGCCGCGTTAACCCTGCCGGCCAATCGGAGACTGGCACTTCGAGAATCGCCGCATCGATCGTGCACGATGTCTCCTCGGCGAAGACCGCACTCGTCGGAATCGGGTGTGTGCCGCTCGGCGTGAGCGGAATCGATGCTCCGACGCCGGCGCTTGTAACCACGTGGCGGCACGTAAGGATTCCGTATTGCCAGAACGGCGGATTTAGGGTGTTCTTCTCCACCCAACATGCGCCGGAGCCCCCCGCCGGATGCGGCGGGCACCCGTGCGGCCGAAACTTTCCTCGATTCACTGCGACCGGCATCACCTGTTCGCCAACGCGGAGCACCGCAAGTGTCTGCGGCCCCTCTTCGTCTATAAGTACCGACCCCCCAAACACAAATCCACCCTCTAACGTCGACACGTTCGGGAGTTCGCGCCGCAACTCTTCGCGGACCCAAACGAACCCGGCCGAAAAGTGGGTGAATTTTGAGGGCAGCACCACCTGAGACTCAAAGCCCGCTCGTAGAACCGCGCTTGCCCAGAGGTACGAGCGCTGGAGCGCGATGGGCAGTAGCCGCCCCGCCTGGCGTACGTTCGGAGCGATCAGACTGTCCGGTGGAAAGCCTGGCGGAACGGCGCGCAACGGTTCTGAGTCGACAAGACGCATCGGTGCGCGAATGCTACGCGATCACATTCCAGGATGGCAATCGACGTTGCAACAAAAAGAGCCGCTCCCGCGTGGCTCGCTTGACCCCAAACGAATCTTGCACGCCCACTCCGAGGTCGAACTCCTCCAATTTCGACCAGTCAGTCGACGATCGATCTCGTAAACTCCCCCGTACGGGTCACAGTTCCTAGGTAGACTGCTCCGCGTCAGGAGCGGTCATGCGGAAGTCGAAATTCAGCGAGACCCAGATCGTCAAGATGCTGAAGGACGGGGTCAGCAAGGCCACGTTCTTCAAGTGGCGTAGCAAGTACGGCGGCGCGTCGGTATCGGACGTGAAACGCCTCCGCGAGCTCGAAGTCGAGAATGCGAAGCTCAAACGGATGTACGCCGACCTGGCGCTTGAACACGCTCCCATCAAGGATGTCCTGAACCGAAAGCTGTAAGGCCGTCCGCGAAGCGGCAGATCTCTTCGGATCGCCCAGGCATCATGCTGATTTCCTGGGATAACTCCACCCGCTTCGCCCCCGTGCCGCCACGGTTTTCCGCGAGTCGGCGGCGCGCGTGCTCGATCAGCAACGCGGCGCATTCGCCCGAGCCCCCATCCCAAAGAAGTGCGCTCGGGTCTCGAAACGCGCTGGTTCGTCGCCCATCATCCGGAGAAAGTTGAGTATTCCGCCAAGTCCCGGCGGCAGCGCACGCACCCCGTTCTGTCGGTCACCGGCGTACCGGCGATGAGTCGATTCTTGAGACCCTGATGATTTCGGTCGCGATGATAAATGCTCGACGAACTCTGTGATGACGTGCCGGAAGTGTCGCTCACCGATTGGAATGAGCGGAAGGAGTCGTATACCTCGCCCACGCTTCTAATCGCGACCGCGGACTGGCTTACGGTATGCCAAGTTTTCCGCAACTCGCCCATGGGTCCGAGGCGCACCCAGAGCGGATTGGCGTTGGACATGGTGCGGATCAACGCGCGGACGGTCGGCCGGGACGCTCGCGCGGCCCGTGCGCTGTCGGCTCTTCCAGGCCCAGCACAGACGAAAGCCGCGGCGGTGCCAGGCGATGACCCGTCTCGGGCTGAACGAGGACGAGCGCCGCCCGCCACTCGGGCCAGATGCGCGAGAACCAGACCCAAAGCAGGCGGTCCGCGGCGGTCAGATGCACGCGCGGTCTCGCCGAGCGTTCCAAAACCCGAAGCTGGTGTCGAAGCGCGAGAGTCTCGGGTTGCAGCGCGCCGCGGGAGCGAACGAGCGAACGAACGGCCAAGAGCATGGATACGACGATGGGCATCACCGCACTGAAGGCTATGCGACAGCGACAAACACCTCACAGAATCGCCACGTACGGGCTTTCTGGTAGGGACAGGTGCCGCCGGCCGCTTGGCGGGCTGCTCAACTTCTATGAGCGGGCGGCGTGATCGCAGAGTGGTCGGCCGAGAACTGGAACATTACGGCCTAGCTCCGCTGGTTGCATCGCCTAAATCGGTGTATTGGCAAATGCGAACGGAGGATTCTGTTTAATTCTGGTGAGTGCGCATGTCTAGGTGATCGTGTGCCCTTCGGATGGTGGTGACTCCATCGCCGTCAAAGCCGATGACTGCTGGAAGCGGCCGCGTCCACACGATCGCGCTAGAGATGTCGTACCCGCCCACGGAGCCTACGACGACGCAATCGCCAACCTGCACATTAGCTGGCGCGAATACGGATTCTACGACGACATCTTCTTCAAAACAATTTGTTCCGTACACCCGATACTCGACTAAATCTGAATGCGTGTCTATAGTTGACAGGACCGTTACGGGGTGCGTCCAATCGAACACATGTCGAATCCAATTTGTGCCACCATCAACTACCAGGAGGCGACGATTGCCACGGGTCTTGGTCGCGACTATTCTCATGACGAAGTAGCCGCACTCCTCGACCAGCACTCGTCCAGGTTCAAGGACCAACTCGAACTTGTCCGGAGCAAGCCCTTCGGATTGGAAGAACTGATGAATTGAAGTAGCAAAGTCCGATATAGGAAGCGGAGCGGAATGAGCGCCCACCAGCTGGGGAGGAAAGCCCCCGCCGATGTCAATCCAATTGCCTCGGTCCTGAGTTGTATTGACCAGCTCTCGGATAAAGGTTCGATAGCGCCTCAGACACCCGACGTATGGATCAATTGAATTTATGTTCGAGCCGACATGACAGTGCACTCCTGATGGCGCCAACGCAGCGTCGCTCAAAAGCGCAAGTGCCTCGGCCAATTCAATTTCATCTAATCCGAGTCGAGACGTGGTTCCATCTGTCCCCACAACGCTAACGCGCAACCCAATGCGTGGTTTCAATCGATGGACGCGATGCACTCGTATTAACTCAATGAGCTCGGCGATTGAATCGACGTTGATTCTCACGCCGAGTCTAATCGCGTGTTCAAGTTCAGCGGCCAGCTTGGCCGGCCCGTTAAAAAAGATCCTGTCGGGGAGGTGACCGTCGCCGAGAGCCATGCTTAACTCGGCACCGGACGCGACGTCGGCCGATGCTCCTTCAGCGAGTAGGCTCCTCGTAATCGCTTTCAAGGAGTTCGTTTTGTAGGAGTACGCGATCTGTATCCTTGGAAAGGCGAAGCGCCACGGATCAGTGAAGCCGCGGAAGTTCCTACGCAGTCTATCGAGATCGAAAATGAAAAACGGCGTACGCTCAGTGATCTGCAGTCTTTGAGTGGCTGCGATGACGCGCGGTGGTATCGAGTCGCCGCTATGGTCTGGATTGCTCTGTATGACCGTCTCCGCTGGGCGCTGAATCTTGCTCTTCAAACAACAAAGGATTCATTTCAGACGCTAAGACATCACCTACAGTCAAACCCGGACACCAATTTTGCGTAACCGCTTGAAATGGAACCGATCCGCGCGGTGCGACCAATTTGATCGTTGAGTCCATGTAAACAATCGTGAGTACTCCACGTGACTTCATCGATCTGTTAGGTAGCGCAGCGTGGAACGTCCACCCTCGGTGAAGACTCAAATCACCAATTGCAAATGTCTCTGTGACTTGTCGATAGTGGCCCCCAGCGAAGAACTGTTCGGCGACCTCCTCCGGCGAATCGCATAGCTCTGCACGTTGGCTCTTCGACATACGACAGCTGCCCGCGTAGTACACGATTGGACCGTGGATAATGTCGGTCCTTTGAAGCGGAATCCACGCAGTTACCGTACTGTCATTCGAGACCGGCCAGTGCCACTGATCGGCGTGGATTGGTGTCGTTGGTGCCCCTGGCGGCTTATAGAAGGCAGTGTCATGCGATAGGCGAACGCCGTTCACGCGCAAGAGCTTTGCGGCAATCCGAGCGAGTGCAACATCCATTACAGCGGCGCGTGCGACATCATCGTGCTGCCACACGTTCATCAGGCGCGTAAAGGCACGATCATACGAATCCCTGAGCGGCGCCTTGCCGCGAAGTTCTTCTACCGATTTGACCAACTCTCCGACGCGAAGTGCGACAGTATTCACCCAAGAAGTGGATAGCGCCTCTCTGAGGACTACGAAACCGTGTTCGTCAAACGCCTCACGAGCACAAGAATCCAGCGTGAAAGCTCGATTGAGAGCAGTCAATGCCGTCCCCCACAATCCAGCGCAGGCGCCATAAGCACCGGGCGTCAGACGTGACAGCGTCCGCCAGGTCCTACGCAGGCCACTCGGTAAGTGCCGGCAGCGAAATCCGCCTCCCAACGCCGGAGCTCTGGGTGCAGTTGCTCGCCGAATTCAGCCTTCAGCCGATCCACCGTATATCGGGCAAATTGTTCCACCTCAGGACCAGCTTCATCTGTCAACGGGTCGTGGTGGAAGAAGAACCCCATGAACTGCTCACAGAACGCAGCGTAGGCTCGTGTGTTCAGGACAAAGGCGTGAAAAGCCTCTTCGACAGGGGTCTGAAACATCACCACATAGTTGGTGGGCGTATTGGAGGGAACCAACGAAACCCACTGGAGGAAGGCCTCAAGTAACTCCGTCGCGCGCGCCTCTGACATATCGGTGTCGTAGCGACGCATCGTCCAGATTACTGGACTGAAGTCAAAACCTCGGCGCATCTGATCGTAAAGATCGCGGGCAGAAACGGCCATTTGAATCTTTGTGGCAGCCATCGGACACCTCCAACGGGAAGCGTGGGGCCGAAACGTTATCGATGGCGCCGAGGACTGTCAAGGCCAATCTGCGGATTCGAGCTTCCGGGTTGCGATCAAATCGCGAACCTGCGCACCTTGTGGGTGCTGCTATCATTGCGCGTGCCAGGAGTTGCATCTCTGGACGCCGTCCACCGCGAAGAGCCGAGACGTCTTGCGTTCGTTTTTGCGGTGATCTACTTCGCACAAGCGATGGCGTACCTGCCCGGTCAAACGGTCAACATCGAGCTGAAGGAACATGTCGGGCTGTCTGCGGCGCAGATGGCTACCTTCTCGCTGATCACAACGACCCCGTGGTTTCTCAAGCCGCTTTACGGATTGCTGTCCGATTTCCTGCCCGTCTTTGGCAGCCGACGCAAGAACTATCTTCTGATCGCATCCGGCCTTGCGAGTACCACAGCTGTGTTCGCTGCGATCAACGCAACGCCAACATACTTGTTTCTCCTCGCGGTCATGTTTGTACTAGGGTTGGGCTTGGCATTTAGCGATGTTGTAATCGACGCGCTGATGGTTGAAAAGGGCCGCGCATTCGGAATGATCGGAACGTTTCAGTCGGTGCAATGGACCGCGATGTACGTTGGTGTTGTTCTCGTCGGATTGGTTGGTGGCCACTTTGCTGAAGCCCGCAACCTACGCTCGAGTTATCTCTTAGCTGCCGCGTTCCCGCTTACTGCATTTTGCTTCGTGTTGTTCAGATTATCAGACACTCCAGTTGACTCAGATGTCTCAACCATTGGAAAACGAACGGCTCCAATTTGGCAAACATTGCGCTCTGGTAGCTTTTTGATGGTCACAACGTTCATCTTCTTGTTCAATTTCAGTCCTTCCTTCGGAGCATCGCTGTTCTACTATCAGACTGACCATCTTAAATTCAGCCAACAGTTAATCGGCGGTCTCCTTTCTACCGCTGCGGTCGGTTCGATCGTTGGTTCCGTTCTCTATACACCCATATCAAGGGCGTTCCCGTTACGTCTGATCGTATTGAATGCAGTGATTCTCAGCGCCGTTGGCACGCTTGCGTACTTGCTATACCGGGGACCGATCGCCGCTTTCATTATCGAGGCATCTTTTGGCATCCTCGCCATGGTGACGCGGTTGGCACTCTTTGATCTTGCGGCGCGTTCATGTCCGATCGGCGTTGAGGGTACATTTTTCGCCGGACTGATGACGGTCTACGCTTTTGGCCAGCAGGGTTCCGACGTCATCGGCGGTTACATCTACGGGACCCTTGGTTACGTACCTCTAGTAGTGATCTCAGCGGCTGCGACTGCGCTTGTTTTGGTAATGTTCCCATATATTCCCTTTCAAAGACTTCAGGAATCTCAGACGAGAATGGAACTAATACGCACGGCCGTTGTCGAGTGAGATCGCCATATATTGATGCCGTTAGCAAGGACGCTCGAGCCGAGTGCGTCCGAAATGTTCGGTGTCGGTAATCTTCAGGCTTCATCATCGTCACGCCGCCGCGGAAGCTAAGGGTGAAGCGGTAATAGAGCCAGACGGCGTGGCTGATAATCGCTGGCGGGAACCGATAGCGTGGATAGTGCGCGACATCCTCGGGCATCCCGCTACCGTGTCCGTGGTCGCATCAACTTGACAATGCCCGCAAACGGTTGCTCTGTCCCAAGACATCGAATAATCCGACGAGGCAGTAGGCTAAAGTCCGTCGTCCATCGTCGATGCTGTCTCAGTCGGCATCTCATCAAGGTATGGTCACGTTCTCGCGCCAATGCCTGACGATGTAGCGCGGCAACTAGCGTGGCAGAGATTTTCTCTTGAGGAACGTTGAGACTGAACTTAGCGACGGGTCGCTGACCCCGCACAACAGCGAATCGCGGGGGAACTGCGTCGTCTCGATCCAAGCCTTGAGGGCCTGTACCGCGAGGGCCTGGCACTGTCGAAGCGCTCAACTGCGCCCGCCGTCCCGTATCTGCTTGCGCACGCCGGTCGAGAACTTAGTCGCGGCGTCATCCGGCTCTTGTCTGAGGGCCGCGAAACGCTAGCGGAAGAGACAGGCCCGGCCGACGAGCGGAACAGAAGCACCATCGCATCTGTGCTCGAACTTCCGCCAACCAACGGCGTCGTCACGGAATGGTTTCGGGCGCACGGGACCTTTGCAAACAGCTGCCATTTCCAGCAATCCACCACGGAAATGTGAAACATTCGTGCGTGTCGTACTGCGCGATCGGGCGATGAGTACTAAGCGAGGAGGCGGTGACCGTGTTACGCTCTCGCGCCGATGGATCCCGACGTCACGATGAAGGCCGCGATGATTCTCGGCGCCGCGCAGATCGCCAAAGACTCGGTCACCGATATGACGAAACGCATCTTTGGGCCAACCGCGGACCGAGCCGGCGCAGCACTCGCCAACGTGTTCTTCGGCGAGCGCGCTCGCGAACGCATCGAGCACGTCGTGACCGACAGCGTCAAGATGCTCGACGACGCTGGCCAGCAACCGCAAGCTGTGCCCGGCCGCGTGTTAATGCCGATCCTTCAGGCGTGCGCGTGGGAGGACGACGAGACGCTGCAACGCAAGTGGTCAGCGCTGCTCGCGAATGCCGCATCACAGACTGAGGCGAACAAGGTGCTGCCAGCGTATGCAGAGATCCTGCGCCAGCTAGTGCCGAAGCAAGCCGAAATTCTCGACTGGATGTATCCGCAGAAGACCCAGTCCCTTTCGGGTCACTGGCCGAACTTCAATCGAGAAGTTATCGAGTCCGAATTCCGACTCTCGAAAAGCGAATATGCGCTATTGATCACCGACCTCAATCGACTTCAACTCGTCGAGGGAGTAAGGCAACGAGTGCCGTCGCCCGCGGCGACGCCGAACATCAATTTTGAAGACGCTGTTGAGCAAGCGATCGAGGCATTAAATGAACGGTCGCATTACGGGCTGATCAACTTCACGTCGCTTGGGATCCACTTTATAGAGGCCTGCACCGCGCCGGCCTGTCGTCAGTCCCTGTGAAATTCGTCTTTGATCTTCTTCACACCGCTCCTGTTCGCGTCCGCTTCGATCCCGCCGGGCAAGGACAGCCCTTAGGCAGGTTGACGCCGTAGTGTCCACCAACTCGGTCGGTCGCTGGCCTACGCGGCACGGTGGTAGTAGTTCAGGATCCGCCTATCCGCTCGCGTCGCCGGGACCGGCCCCAATGATCGTGCAGGTGCGTGGCCACAGAGCAGCTCGTTGCCGATGCCCTGTGGATCCGAGGACGTGAACCCGGGGATGCCAGTTCAATCACGAACAGCGTGTAATACGTGATCAGCCCACGGGCGGTCCAGACCTCCGTGGTGAACAAATCGGCGGCCATGACAGCGGGCCACTGCGCCTTCAGGAAGGTTCTCCACGTCGACGGACGCTCCGGAACCGGCGGAACGCCCGCGTTCTTGAGAATCTTCGCGACCGTCGCCCGCGCCACGCGATGTGCGACGTTTCGCAATGCGCCCTGCAGACGGGTGTAGCCTCAGGTCGGATTTTCAGCCGCCATCCGCAGCACGAGCGCTCGGATTTCCGCGTGCACGCCCGCGCCGCCGTGGCGCCGTCCGCTTCTGTGCAACCACCTCGCGATGCCATCGGAGGATCGTGTCCGGCGTCACGATGGTCGCCACCCGACGCAGGGTGGCCCGTCCGAGCTCGTGCCCGAGGACGGCGAGGCGCCGCCGCTGTCGATCCGAGATTCCATGTTGTGTAGCAGTCCGTGGTGAAAACCGTTCTTCGCACGCTGATGTTCACGGCGGCGTTCACGATCGAGCGGCGCCCAAGCGGTGACATGAGTCGTACGGGTCGGCCATGACGTGTGACGAGCTCGCCGAGCGCTCGTGCCAGCGCCAGCAGGGTGGCGACGATCGCGATGAGGCGGCCCTGCAGCCCTCGCGGCGTGCCCACGCCGATCAGTTGTCGCATCACCAGCCCGAGATTGAAGCCGCCCGTGTGGATTAGCAGGCGCTTCAGAATGTTCGTGTGCCCGCGCAGGTACACGCGCCGCATCGCACCCGTCTCGTAGAGATGGGCGAAGGGCCGTTCCAATCGCTCCCCGCGGAGCCGCAGCAGGCGCAGCCCTCGCGGACCGCAGATACGGGCGACGATTGCGATAGACTGCGGCACGCGCGTCGGGCTTCTTCTTCCAATTGCGCCGCCCCCGGCCGGGTTCCGAGATGTAACTGCGGACACCCACGGCTTCGAGATCGACGAGCGACTGGTTGCTGTGATACCCCTTGTCGCCGACGACTTCTCGCAGGCCGTCGCTGTCGGGCCGCACCGTCTCAATCTGTTCGGCCGCTGTGATCAGCGTCTCGATGCTGGTCTCCGTGTCGCCGTCGTCGGCGTCTTGCACGGTCACTCCGACAATCGCCCCTGTCTCCAGATCGACCGCATGCTCGGCTTTGTGGGCCAGGTGCGTCCGCCCGTCCTTCATCTTGGCGATCTTCGCGTCGGGATCGTGCGGATGCGTCCAATCGTCGTTCGAGCCTTTCTTCTTCCGCTTCCGATCGATGCGCGCCAGGTCCGCCCGCGTCGGCGTTTCAATGCCAGAGGCCTGCGCGAGCTTTATCAAGAAGTCCTGATAGCTCTCACCGGTGTCGCGCCGCACGATGCTGCGCAGCGCCGCGTTCGCCTCCAGCGTCGTCGCGTCAATGCCGACGGTCTTCCCCTTGACCAAGCCTGCATCGGCCAGTCGCTGCAGCATCCACGTGAAGACCGCCACGTGGGTCTCGAGATCGATCAAGCGACGCGTGCGAGAGATCGTCGAATGGTCAGGCGGCGCCTCAGGCAAGGCCAACCAGAGAAACTCGCGCAGCGCAAACGAATCGGCGGCACGCCACGCAATCGCGCGCTCGGCATCGAAGCCCTCGAAATAGCCGATCAGCAGCAGTCGGAAATAACGTCCTGGCGGCAGCCCTGGCCGACCCTCATCCGCGTAGAATCGCCGGCAGAGCGACTCGACGTAGCCATCAAAGTCGGCGTTGTCCAGGATCTGATTCAGTCGTATGTAGAACGGGTGCCCCACTCCGCGGTAGGTCTTGCGTGGCCACCCACATCGATGTTTGCTTCGGAGGTCGTCGTCGTTTGCCCATCGCCATCGCCGACAGTGTAGTACGCAAAATCGAACGACTCGAGCCCTAATAGGCCGCAGCGAGCCATCTTCTCGCGTGCCGATGTGTACGATGACGGATCTCGCGAATCACGCACATCTCGTCGAGGGCAGCGCGAGCGCAAGAGACGATGAAGAAGTTTCTGCCAGGAGTTGAAACGTGGTACGCGAGCGACTCGCCCCGAACGCGCTTTAGCGGAGTCTTCGAAGACGACGGCGCTACGGCATATTTCTATGCGTACGATCGAGAGACACCATCAGAGCCGATTCTGGATGCTGTGCACATCTACAACGTGGCAAACGTGACTGATCGAACGCTCGAGTCGGTTGTCGAGATCATCTGGTCATCGGACGGCCTGAAGGCGGCGCTGTTGCTAAACGAGTACCCTCACGCCGTCATCGACTTTGGTGACCGAGCCACCTACTCTCGAACGGAGTTTCCGCCTGGCTCAGAACGTTGGCAACACAGGCCATGGGACGATGGGCTGCTGGAGCAGTTCCGGGACGCGTTGCCGTGACGATGCCTTCACCAGCTGCTTCCGCTTGGAGATCACAGCCGACTTTCGCCACCGGCTGCTAGCGTTTCTTCGCTCGCCTCCCGCTTGTTCTTCCCCAGTTAGCCCTGTTCGGAACGCCATTTCCCTGCTACTCTCCGCAGCGCGTTGACCGCGACACCCGGTTTCGCACTCCCAATTCCATGCCCGCGCTGCAACGCCCCTACGTCAGCGCTCATCTACCGTCATCTCGATCAGGTCGCGCTCATGTGCCCGTCCTGTGAGCACACATGGGAACTGCCTGCGGCTTCGCATGAAGCGCTGAAAGCGATCAAGCCGTATACCTGGGGCTAGCGCTTCTTCCGACGCATTCTGCTTCTTCCGCGTCACCACAGTCGATTCTCATAGGCGTGCTGCTCGCAGATCCGGGAGCGCAAGGGCATGTCATCGAGGCAGTGTACCGTCGTGCACCGTTCGCGCGTCCGGCCGCGCCGTCCGCCAGTTCTGGCCCGGCTTCGTTTTCCGGGCCGGGGGCGTGGAGCAAAGGCGGCTGCAACGGCGTGCGCGTCACTTAGGCTACGCTACCCGCCACGACGTTCATGTCGTCACGCTGATCGATGCACGCCGCCATTGCTTGGCGGCCGTCACGCTGGCCGTGGTGATTACAGTTGATTGAACACGTCGGGGTAAATTATTCGACCCTCCCCGAGGCCCGACAACGATCCACGGGCCAGCTCAATGCCCATGAACGCGTCGCCCTTCGCGAATGGGTTTTCGAGGTTCGCGACGAGAGCCGCGGAAAAGCCGAATCGCGGATAGTAGCTCGGGTGACCGACCACGATGGCCGCGCGATAGCCGGCCAGCATGTACTGATGCAAGCCTCGCTGAGCCAGCATCGACCCAATGCCGCGGCGCTGACGGGCCGGTGCCACCGCCATTGGTGCCAACGACGCGACTTGCATTTCGTGTGATCCGCTCACGATCATCGCCGGACTAAACAGGATGTGGCCGACGATGTCGCCCGCTTCATCGACCACGACCAGCGACGCGATGACAGCGCAAGTTTCCCCCGTCTTTCAGCGATCCACGATTCGAGATGGCCACTGCCCCGATCGCGATAGCCTTTTCGGACGGCGCGATCCAACGGCGACTCACCGTGTAGCCGATGCCGCCCGTAACCAACTATTTCCGACGTACTGTCTCCTGCACGTCATCGAAGCGAAGGCCGCTCCACGCTTCGCCGCGCCCAGAGTCCTTCTGGCGTCCAATCCAGAAATACGACCGTCCGTCTAGCCAACGCGCGTATTGGGCGGTCCTGGTAACGTGCACACCCGTGCGCGGCACTTCCTCCTCGTGGATGTAGAAAGGCCGGACATTTGGTCGAAGCAATACGCCGCGCGCGCGAACACGTGCCGGAACGGCGCCGTCAGCCGCGCCTCGCAGGTCCGGAAGGGCACCGCGCTGCAACATGGTCTGGCCCGCGCCTCCCTCGATCGCGCGCGGGATGAGTGGTATCCAGTTTCGCGAGACTTCGGTGAGCAACTTGTACGTTGGCGTGATCGATGCGTCGGTGTCTTCCTTTGGCAACTCGGGAAAATCGCGGATATCGCCGCCGACGCTTTCATAGTCCGCCAGGGCTTGATCGCGCGCGGCTCGTGGCGCCTCCTCGGCCAACTCCGCGGCGTTGAACGCCTCCTCCATCTGTTCTTCCTCGGCCGTGCCGCGTGCCTCGGTGAAATCTTTCCGCGCCTGCTCGATCGCATCCGCAAATGGCCGCCACCGTCGCACGGCTTCCTGCGCCACTCGACGATATCGTTCGCGAACGCGCCGATCGCCCGCGGCCGCGAGATCGTAGCCCGAAATCGGCAGACCGATCTCGTCCTGGATCACTGCCTCCACTGCCCACGCCATGTTTGCCATCTCGTCGCGAAGCAGTCGCACATCCTCCAACGCGGGACTCTCGATGCCATGGGTGAGTGTTGGGGGGAGGAAGAGGAATCGATCGCCGACCGAGAAGGGCTCCGTCGGTGCGGCTCGTCCGCCAAGAACGAACATCGCCCAGCCTGGATCTACTCCAGCTGGCACATCGGTCTCACCGCCAAACGAGTCGCGCACCCGCAGTCGATCAACGGAAGTGAGACTGCCGATCGGCAATGGCAGGGGGAGCTCGAACCAGTCATTCGCGTACACCAGTGCGAACTCGCTGACGATCACACGTGCCAGGTCAGTGCGCTGCACGTCGAGCGCGGCGAGATTCACGCGCCCGTCCTCGAAGCGCCACCAACGCTCGTTTGGGCATCCGAGAAACTTTACGCGAGACGGGATGAACGCGCGCGCGTTGATGTTAGGTGCGGGCCGTGCGGGCAGCGCGGGATCGAGTCCAGGATTCGCCGAACGATCGACCGTGAAGGCATGCCAGTCCAGACGACCCTCGTAGTACTCCTGTGACTCCAGCACGATCTCCCGCGCCTGATCCGGCGCCGAGACCTTGAATTGATACTCCTGCCTGCTGTCGATCCATGCGGGCGGCGGACCTACCGGCGGATACAACGCGTCCGCTGCGACGCGCAGGGCATTGCCCGCCGCGTTCACCACGGCACCGCTTCCCGCCGGCAGTGGGTTGGCGGCACCATACGCGGTCGCCGCATACAGTTGTGCAGCGGTTTGGTTCTGGCGCAAGCCGTTCAGTAGCGCAGCCGCGTCCATTAGGCGACCGGCTACGGCGGCCATGAAGCCGACAGCGCGATCTGATGCTCGGTCGCGGTTGGCGGCTGCGTCATTCGCGTTGTCGGCCCATCGCACGGGGTAGGCTTGTCGGAATGCATCGCGGAGGTCATTGCGTCCACCTAACGCGCCCGCGAAGACGAGCGACAACCGAGCTGACAGAGCGCGCGTCATCGGGAGCGCCTCGCGTTCGACTTCGACTTCGAGCGGTCGATCCACGGTGAGGTCTTTTACCGCCTCGGTGCCGCGCTTGATGCGATCGAGTTGGCGCGTGCGATACACGATCTCCGCGGCGATCGGCGATCCGGCATCCTCACCCGCGAACTCCGCGGTTTGCCATTGGCGCGCCAGCATCCATGCCGGATCATGAATGCGCGCGCGCAGGCTTTCATTCCAGTCGTCTCGGCGGCAGCCGAGCTCGAGTCGGGTCCACGTGGTGATGGATGCCATCAGTTGTTGCTCCCTGCTGCGGCGACCGTCGGCGACGACGTGGCGGCTGCGTACGCGACGGCCACGGGAGGCGCTTCGACCACGAACGTCGTGCTCGGGGCCTCGTTCGCGAAGTTCTGAGTGAAATACAGCGCGGGCAGCACCATTCCATATCGCTGAATCACGTCCGGATCCACGGTGCGTACTCGGGCGAGATCGAGTGTTTCGGTGAGGATGTCGAACAGCTCGGAGCGCGTCCACGGCGTGATGCCGTCGCCATCCGATGGCACCGCGAGTAGTAGCACCTGCGGCGGCTCCGCGGAAGGTTGATCGAACTGGAAGGTTAACGCCGCCAGTTCTGAGGCGTTAGGCACCACTTCCTCCCATTCCGCGAGCACTAGACCGGCAAAGCGCTCGTTGGCGGCGTCCGAGAACCGCACACCGCCGACGAACACCGTCGACAGCATCCCCGCTGGGAACACGACTCCCGGTCGCTCGACCGCTGCCCAACGATCCCCGGCGGCGAAGGGCACCTGCGAAGCAGAAACCGCGAATGATCCGCGCGTGCTCTGCGCCGCCGACATGATGGTCGCAAGGTCCAGCTCCATGAGTGTCGGATGCGTCTGCGATACCTGGAAGAGCCAGCGCGCCAACTCGCCGGCCGTAGCGCCCGCGAGAGCATTGGGCGATTCGGTCGTGTGAGCGGCGCGCAGTGGATGCGCGGTGCGAAGAGTGAACGGCTGCACGACCACGAACCCTTTGCCGAAAATCCCCTTCAGCATCGCAACGCACCGGTTCACGGAGGACGTGATCTGGTCTGCCGCGCTCGACAACGCGTCGAGCTTCGCGAGCTCCGCGGCAATCACCGTCTGATCAATGTCCGCTGGGACGTGGACATCGAGGACAGGAACCAACCGCTTCTCGACCTCCACGAGCGCGGCTTCCGCGCGCGCGACGATGGAATTCCACAGAGTCGTCTGCCCGACAAAATCGTTCGCGTCGAGATCTGGTGTGTCCGGAATGACCGTTCCATTCACGCCGTACCAAGACAGGTCGAAGCACCCAGCCCGGATATCGTCGAGCGGCGTCAGATCCGGCGCGCGGTCGCCGAGCGCGGGCGCGTTCCCCGCGGCGTCAGCCGCGACGTTGCGCGCCTGACGCTGACGCTCCTGCTCCCGAGCCTCTATCACTTCGCCGAGTAGATCGTCGTAGGCGTTCCAGATGCCCGAAAGCGCCGCTTTCGACCGCGACACGAGCACAGCGAGAGCGATCGCGGTCTCCGGCAACTCCGACGCTTGGTCGGGTGAGGCGACGTCTCTCGGTGTTGCGGCGCGCGCGCTCCCCGTTAGGCGTTGCAGCGTTCGCACGAGCTCCGCGACCTCGCTGATGGTGCGCGTATTCGCTGGCCGAGCCGGCGCTCCCGCCCAGTGCGGAGGATCATCGAACGAGATCTCGATGCCGTGCCGTGTGTCATCCTGTTCCGTGAGCCAGTATCGGATGCGCTGCTCCAGCTCCGCGTCACGCGGGGTGTCGGCTCCACCGAAAAACGACAGCAGATCGATCGCGTCGACCTCCAACGACGTGAGCTGCACCCACTCGCGCGTCACCCCGGCGTCGTCGCTGTATCGAACCTGCACCCGCAGCTCGGTCGGATCGCCGAGCGCTGCGGCCAGCCACCGGTTCAACTCGGGAGACGCCGCCGCACGCGGGCTGGCATTTCCGGCGCCTGCGTTCCAGCCGACGAGCGCGTTGGCGGGTGCTGGATCGAGGGACAGAAACACCCGATTGCGAATCGTGGTCCCTGTCCTCGGCGTCATGGTGATCTCGATCTCCGGCATCTGGCGCTCGCCGGCCATCGCAGCGGCGACGGCTCCGGCGCGCTCGTAGTGTCCTTTCCCCACCTGGAACACGCTCTCCGAGAGCGCGACATCGGCCATGGCGTCGTAGATCTGATCGAGCTGCACGAGCAACTGGACGATGGCGGCACCCTGCGGGCTCGCTCCCGTCGGCAGATCCTCATTCTCAAACAGATTCAGGGTGGGATCGCGCGCGATCTCGGCTGCGAACTGCACCCACTGGTTGTGCAGCTGGAGGCCATTCACCACGTCGCGGGCGCTCAGCGCCTCCGACGGGCCGTTAGGTTCTGTGAGCTTACCCGAATCGATCGGAAACGCTTCGCGGAGCGCGGGGAGATACTGTTCGAGACCCAGGTTCGCGGGCGCGTCGTGAAGCAAGCGCTCGAATCGATAACCAAGCACCGCTGCGAGAGAGTTGCCCGCTCCGATGGAGTCAAACATCCAGAGCGCCTTCTTCACACGGTGTGATGACAGCTCGACCGCGAGCGGGCTCCCCTGGGTTCCGCCGTGGCTCAGGTAGCCGCTACGCAGCATGGCGGCCGCCGTCGCGTGGCTCGAGGACGGCGCGAGAATGTACCCACCCGCGGCAGGTGCGGTGCGCGGCCTCAGGTCCTCCACCCACCCGAAGGCCCCGACATACACGCCTTCAGGTCGTGACCGGCGCATGTCCTCGAGTCGCTGCGTCGCAAGTGAAGTGATCCATGCGTCGAGCCTGTGGCTGCAGCAGTCCAGCGTCTCGGCAAATAGCAGCAGGAGCCGCTCCGTCGGAACCTGCGATAGCTTCAACAGCGCGTAGCGCAGCTCGAGGAACTCGGTAAGCCACTGGGGGATCACTTGCCCGTGCGTTCGACTCGCGTACGGTAGGTCGACGCGGTTGAGGTAGTCGCCGATGCGCACCTCGCCGCCGCCGTTAGGCGGGGCGAAGTAGGCGTCGAGATGCCGATACGGCGACGGCTGGTCGACCCCGGGCATCGCGACGAGCTCGGGCTCGTACATCTGCATCGCAGGAAGCGCCTCGAGCTGTATCAGGATCGTCTTGGCTGTTTCGAGATAGGCGGTGAGCACTGAGTGCCGGAGCACGCGATAGAGGATGGTGTTCTTGGCGCCGGCCGGAACTCCGCGTTCTTCGCGGATGTCCTCCACCGATGCGGTCGCGAGCCACCCGATGTAGTTCGGGGTGCCGGGAAGTGGCTGAGGCCCCACTTGGCTGTGCACCGTATCGAGTCCCTCGATTGGCACGGGCTCGTCGGCGACGAACGTGGAAACTCTAGGCCGCTCGTTCTCATTGAGGCCGAGCCGCCGCAGGAGCAGACGCATCTCAGTCGTCGGCGGTTGGAGAAAAGGAAAGACGTCGCCCCAGTTCGGCCCCCACAGGTCGAAGAAGCCGCTGCTGGTTCCCGTGAACTCCTCTCCATATATAGATGACGACGCAAACGTTGCGGCCGTGGCCTGCATCGTCATGATCTCGTACAGGTCGCGGCCCACGTCCCCCGTGCGTCCCACGCGAGGTGAGTCTGCGCTCATCGAGAGCCAGTCCTGCCGCAATCTCCCGAGGAATTGTGCAAGCCAGCGCGGCGCGCGGTCCTTCTCGTTAGCGGGAGCACTCGCGCGACGCGTGAGGGACGTCGCCGGCAGCACTCCGTACGGATTGGGCCCGGTGCGTATCGGAGGGAGCGGGCCACGTCCGCGCACGTGCTGCACGAAATGCCTTCGCAGCTGCGTGATGGTGTCGGGCGCGATGGTGTCCGCGAGAATCTGTTTGAGGTAGTAGCCCCAAGACGCTGGCCAGAGCGCAATCGCCATCGATGTTGCCTCGCGCTGGTCCGTTCCGTCTGCGCCCCGTACGTGCGCGAAGGTGGTCGCGTCGATTCCAAGAGCCTGGGCCAGTTGTGCACCGTCGAGCGTGCGGTCCTGGGGATCCGAGAGGTCGAGCATCGCCTCGCCACGCTCCACCGTCTGGCTCAGGGATGGAGGGGGATTCGAAACGAACCAGCTGCCGCTCTCTTCCGTGTTGTTGGTCGGCGCATCTCGCGGCGCAATCGCCAGGCCTTCCGTGTAATGATGACCGTCGAGCAGCTCTCGAACGAGCAGAGCTCCGTGGTCTGGGTCTGCGCCCGTTCGCACGCCTAAAACGATCAACCGGTCGATTCCCGCGGCCGCATCGGCCGCAGACAGTGGAACGCGCAGCGCCATCCCGCGCTCCTCGGCCTCGGTGAAATCGGTAAGCCACGCGAGCTGCGATGGCAGGCCGTTGATCAGCTCGTCGATGCTAGTCGCGTCGGCTGCATTCGCTCCAGGGTTGTTGGGATCGATGCCCACCTCGAGCGATGGCGACACGAGACGCTCGGTCGTGCGCTCGAATAGGACGTTGCCGCGGCGGTAGGCACGCACGGTGAACCGCTCGGGAAGCACGTCTACCGCGGGAGCACGCGTCCAGGCTTCTAGGCGCTCCAGCGCCTGCTCATCCACGTCGCCGTTGGGATCGGTGCGCAATGCGATCCAGGCGGCACGTTCGGGTCCGAGTGCGCCAGTGACCAGCACTGTCCATGCAGCGAGCTTCGCATTGGCGTCGGCGGCAGTTCCCACGCTCGCCCAGTATGCAACCCCCAGGTCGTGCTCTGCCGGCGTCAGCTCCGGTTCATGCGAGTGGATGGCAACCGTATCAGGAAGAAAGCGGATCCGCAGCTCGTAGCTCTGATCGTCGAGCTGGGCTAATCGCGTCTGCAGCCGGATGGGAAGGAAAAGTACGGGAACCGTGCTCTCCACAACGCCGCCAAAGTCCTCCGTATTGGTCTTGTCGGCAAGCTCGATGCGCAGCTTCTCGAGTTCATCGTTCGGCACGAGACGGTCCGCCAGTTGCCCGGCGCGATGCGTCAGGCGGTTGGTACGGGCGTCGATGTGCGCGATCTCCTCCGGTGCGCGGGTCTTCGCACGTCGCACTTCGAGCGCGGCGATGCTCGACGCGATCATCCGCATTTCTTTGTTGTCGCGCAGTGCCTGCGCGAGGTGGATGCCGTTAGGCGCGTCAGGCATTGCCCGCCTCGTCAGGAGCAGTCGGGGAAGGGATCATCTGGCTGCCGTGCACCATGATGCGCACTGGTTGCTGCAGCGTGATGGCGGCCATGGCCGCCGAAGTGGTTCCCCAAGCTGGACCACCGGCCACCGTGGCTTGGCTCACCGCCGCGGGCGCCGCCGCAATCGGCACATAGCGACCGACAGGAGTCGCGTTGAAGTGACTCCACGACAAGTCTGACCACTTCGTGATTGGCGGCGGCGCACCGTTTGAGATGTCGAGCCCGAAGCGTGGCTGCGTGAATTGCTCTTCGAGCACGAAGAACCATCCCGGGTCCGCACGTACCTCGGGCTCCGTGAGCCTGAAGCCCACGAAGCTCGTGTCGGGCGGGAGCTCGCCGCGGAGGATCGGCGTCCGCTCCTCGGCGCCCTCGGGAACGGCACGATAGAGGTCCGTCTCCGTCTCTATCCATCCCGCCTGCGCGGCGTAGACCACGGTGTTCGGGTATTTCTTCAGGAGGTCGCCGCGAATGAGCAGCACGACGTTTTCCTCCTGCGGCCCGGCGGCACCGGGCCGATGGGCGCCGAGGTCGCCGCTGCGCCATTCGTGAATGGGCCGGATGTCGCGGAGCAGGTCGCGCTCAGGGCTGTCCTCCGGGGGCAACGAGCCACGGGCGGAGACATCCCAGAACTGCCTGAAGTAGCTGCCGCGCTGGTCGGTGGGATATTCCCGCCACAGCAACTCGCGGGACATCTCGTGGTTCAGTCCGACCATGTACGCCTCGACGAAGTGCTGGTTCGTCACGACGAGGCCGCAGGAATTCAACGGGACGCGTCCTAGCCCGGGGAGGATGAAATCCTGAGACATCTGCGCCAGCGGCTCGTACATCGGTTGCGGGAACTTCGGGTGGTCCCAGATCTGGTCCAGCGGGTCATCGGCTTCCGCGCGGAGTTCGGTGTCGCGGAACACTAGTCCCGCGAGCACCATCTGCGGGATGGTGACGGCGGGATCGAGCCCCTTCGCGAGCTTGCCCTGCACGGCCCCGATGTCCGCCGGAGAAAGCTCCTTCGCGCGCACGATCTGCGGACGCGCCATCTCGAGCGCCTTCATCGCAGCGTCCTTGAACTCGCGCGCCTGCCGTGCGCGGGCCTGAGGCGTCGCTGGCGCGCGCTGAACCGGCGCCGGCGCGCCTGTCCAGGATTGCTGCACTTGCGTCAGCTCGAAGCCGGGCGGAGCAGTCGTCGCGGCGAACCGCGGTACTGTGAATGTGTTGGCGAATCGGCGCCCGGGCCGGCGTTCGTCTCGCAGTATCGCGAGCCCGAGCGCCACCACAACGCCTACGACGACCACCCAACCCACGGGCGAGAACAACGCGAAGAGCAACAGCACCAAGAGCACGATCAATAGCAAAATCCACGGCCGGCGGAAGAGTCCCTTCAGGCGCGAGAGCAAAGAAGTGCCACGCAGCGTATCCATGGTGACAGCGCCGTCGCGCGCCGTGATGGGACTGACGCGCAGCTCTCGCCGATTGATGCGGGACAGTACGTCGCGGTACAGCCCTCGCGCCGACGCCGCGGCGGTCGCTGCGGACGTCGTGGCCATCCGCGATCGCGCGACCGCGCGGCGCACGAGGCGTGAGCCCGGGCGGGTGATGCGGGCGAAGGCCGGTGACAGCGCCGCCGAGCGCAACCCTGTGGCCGCGAGCTGATGGCGAATGGTGGTCGAGCTGCCGAGCACCTTGGAGTGCAGGGCCCGCGTCGCGGCCACGAACCCGATCTCGTCACGCGACTCGAAGTGCCGCGCCATCACGCGAGCGCTCATCGCACGTCCCGCTTGTCCGACACGCAGAGCCGCGGCGGCGAGATCGAGATCGCCGATCTGCTTCCAGGCTGAGGCCATGAGCGGCTCCTGCTGCGCCTGCACGACCTTGGTCCCCAGCGCCGCGGCATTGCGGTTGCGCGGATCGAGGTTCAGTCCGTCCACCCACGCCGGTCCCGCAGCCGCCACGCGCGTGACCGCCACGTGCCAACGCCCATAGATCGGCGGCATCACGAAGGGATCGTCGTTAGGGTCGTCCGCCGCTGCGTTGAGCAGCGTTGTGAGACGCGCGCGGAAGGGATCCGGCTGCGCGCGCGTGGGATCGGGCCATATCGTAGGCTCGGTATCGAGCGACTGCAGCGCTCCCTGGAACCCGACGGTCGGCTTGTTCCTGCCGACCGGATTCGAGATCGCCGGCACCATCGGTCCGGGATGCCCCGCGTCCACGTCGCGCAGTCCCACGGTGCCGGGAATCGGGTACGGCTGCAGCGCCCGGACGAGATACTCGAAGTCGCCGCGCGCTCCGGTGCGGAAGTCCCACCGGAAATACACGGGCAGCTGCACCTCGTTGGAATTCCCCAGCCACGCCAGCTCGTCGCCGCGAGTGCCTTCGGCCGCCATCCCGAGCCCCGCGCGACGGCCCCCCTCGAACGTCGGCACCACGAATCCCGAGTACCCGGTGTTGTCCTCCAGACGCCGAGGACAGACGATGCGCGCGATCGCGAGCTCGGGGTGCGACTCGAGAAGCGCCTGCAACTCCCCGGCATTGGCGAAGTTGATGATCGTCTCGTCGTCGAGCGCATCGGTGATCTGAACGTGCGCCCACGCCCACGCCTCGTCGACGTTGGGAAGCAATTGATCAAGGGTGAGATTGCCGCTCTTCACCGTGATGTTAGGCAGCGACTGCCCGTCCCCGGGCGCTGACGCCGTGAACTCGGTGTCTTTGAGCACGATCACCGTGATCCACGGACGCAATCGTGCGTTCGTGTCCGACACCGGTGTAAAGCGCCAGGGATAGTCAGGCGCGCGGAAGTCGACACTCGGGAAGTAGTTCGCCTCGAAATCGCCGGTCCCCGGCTTGGGATCGGTCCGCAGCACTACGCGGTTGTCGAAGCCGACGATGTCCATCGGTCCGCGCAGATACACATTGTTCTGCACGCCGTGAGTGCCGTTCTGGTTGTCGTCGCGCGTCTGCGAGGCCGTGATCGCCACGCTGATCGAAGCCCTCGGCGTTCCCGCCGGAAGCGTCGCCACGTTCAGTCGCGTGGCGAGTCCCGTGCGCAAGAAGGGGAGGAATCCGTAGCGGACCTGTGGTTGACCGCTCATGGCGCGAGTGCCTCCGACTCGTGCACTACCTGATAGTTGCCCGCGTCCCAGGGATTCTTCGACACGTGCTGCTCGAGGACGGCGGTCGCGGTGGAGTGCGACATCACTCCCGACAATCCCTGTACTGCGACGGCCTGAAGATTTCCTGAGCTGACGATCCGCCAACCGGTATCATCGATCTCTACCGCGGGGCCCGGAATCTCTTTGGCGAACCTCCCCGCTTCGAGGGCGCGCATCGCGGCGCTCACGGCGAGGCCCGCCACGCCGCGTTCCCGCGACAGCGTCGCATCACGGACCTTGCGCCGGCGCCCGACGTCATCCAGCACGATCTCCTCGAACGTCACGTCCTTCACCGTCGGCGGAGAGATCTTGATCGCATCGCCCGCGATCGTGATGCCGGCCTTAGCCAGCTCGAATGGTTTTCCGGTGAGCCGCTGCGAGTCCGATCGGCGCTGGAAGTTGGACATCGCGAACTCTTCGATCTCCGGGCTCACAGAGAAACCTGTCGCCGTCGCAGTCACGTCGAACCGCACCGGCGATGGAGGCTCGGCATTACCGGCCTTAGTGATTCGCTCGTTCAGCGGCGCGATACGCTGCCTAACCGTGATCTCGCCGATCGGCGCCGCGAGCAGCAATTCTTCCGGAACGTCTTCGCGCAGCGTGACATACAGGTTCGTGCCCGGCTTCAGCGCGGTGATCCAACTACCACGCTCAGCAAGCGCCGCCTTGAGCGGCTCCCACAGATCCACAGGCGGCAGCGCCGTATCTTCATGGTGGCCGAAGGTTTTGTCGAAGTAGACACTGACCTCGATCCATAGGATCTCGAACGACGCCTTGCCGCGCGCATGCCAGGGGGTCGGGCCTTCCAGCAGACCCTCCAGGCGGATCGTCATGATGTTCCGCGACCCCGCCTTCACGGACACGCCTGCGCGTAACTCCGCGACAAACGAAAACGGCGAGAAGATGAAGAGGCAGTCGAAGGAGAAATACCCTTGGATGCTGAACCCCGCTGCGTGGGCTTCCAGCGCAAGCCGGGCGCCGAACTGCACCGTGTTGGGGGTGAGGGCGAAATACGAGTCCAGCTCGAGACGCGGGTTGTCGCTGTCTCCGAGACTGATTCGCAGCCGGCGCAGCGAGGGGAAAGCCGGCGGCGGCGTGTACAGCGCGTGCCATCCACCTACCGCCATCGCGAAGTTGGCGTCTTCGCCCCACTTGGCGCGCACTGCCGCGTCACCCGTGAGCGTGAACGTCAGCAACTTGGAATCCCGCAACGACGCGTCGATGCTTAGCGTGCCTTTGCCGAAGTCGATCAGGCCGGCGACATCGAGCTGCAGCTTGAGGATCGCCGCTTCGGGTTTCGGGAGGATGATGCTGAACTGACCGAGGATCGCGAGCCGGATCGGCGGGGGCAGCTCGATGAGGATGCAGAGCTCCGCCGTGAGGATCGTTGGCACGCCCCACGTGATCATCACCATCGGACCGATCACCAGGCGGTCGCGGGCCGCGGGGAATACGGTCTCGAGATCGCTAATGATCTTCGGCGCGTTCGCCACGGGATCGGTGGGGAACATGATCGCGTCTAGCGTCCCGGTGCGGACGCCGGCAGCGATCGCGTCAAGGATCATCGTCCTGTTCAATCCGATCAAACCGCCCACGCCCTTGAGAAAAAATCCATATCCCAGGGTGATCGAGGGATCGAACGTCACCGCGATGATGGCCAGCAGCGAGAATCCCTTGGACCCGTCAGGGAGTCGCGTGGTGATCAGGCCGATCGCCGTCAGGCTGATCTCTCCGAAGGCGAGGCTCAGCATCCCCGCATAGCGCTCGTTCGCGGTGTCGATTAGGAGATAGCCGCCACCCTTGATGGCCTCGGTGTTCAGCGACAGTCCGACGCCGTTAGGGGGCTTGAACGCGAAGGCGATGTCCATGGGCCCGATGTCCCCATCGCCGTCGGCGGGAAAGGATAGCGTCGCGATCAGTCCGATCCTGTCGACCGCCGCCGAGATCGGGCCCAACGTTGCGCTCCCCGTCACCGCGAGCGTCACCGGTATGTCGCCAGCTCCCGCCTCGATGCGCAGGAAGACGGAGTCCAGATTCAACGGTCCAAGCTGCTTGTGCACCGGGATAGTGACCTCGAGCGCCGCGCTCCCGCGGAAATACACGCCGCGGCTGGACGACCATCCCACCACCAAGCTCACGTCGATCTCGAGTGGCGACACGGGCAGGATCTTGGCGATGAACCCGTCGCCTCCCGCGGTGGAGACAATCAGCTTGAGGTTTTGGAGCTCGAACTCCGTCGTGACTTCGAAGTCGTTAGCTGACGAGACGACCGTGAACGTGAGGGACGCGCTCCTCATCTCGAGACGCGTTTTGCTGGCTTCGCCGAAGAGGATCATCGGCTTGCCGCTGTCCTCGGCGGCCTTGAGACCGATGCGTCCCATTGCGTTGAACGCCACCAGGTTGTCCGTTCCGTCTCCGGCGGAGACCGACACTCCGGCGGAGCGAATCTCGACGAGGATCCCGGTTTCGAGCGCGCCGCCCAGCAACAGCTTGAAGGGACCGCCGAGCGGGATCTCCACTGCTACGCCGCCGCGGAGGTACGGGGCGAGCGCCAATCCACGCAGCGGGCGCACGTTGTTCACGAGTGAGTCGTGCAGGATCGGAAGGAAGGACACGCCCACCTGCGCGCTGCCGAGATCCTCGTCGATGACCTCGTAGATCGGCACCTGCAGCATCCGCAGCTGATTCAGCTCGTCGGACGTCAGCGTGCCGTAAAGATGGCGGGTGACGGCTGGCGGCGGGAGAAGCGCACGCGCGGGAAGCCCGAACGTGTGCGCGAACAGCTGCAGTACCCCGAGAAACGCCTCGGCGTCGAAGTTGTCAGCTCCCCACTGGTACAGCGCCGTGAGCAATCCCTTGGGGTCTCGCAGCAGCTGTCCGATCCGATCGAGTCGCACCTCGCGCGCGATGTACTCCGGACGCGGCCCCTGCTCGGCGACTTCGACGACCGTTACCAGTCCGAAGACGCGGAAAAACCCGAAGATCGCCGGATGATTGATCTCGAGATGCGAGATGAGCACGTCGTCGGCTATCTGCTTCGGCGCGGAGTTCAGGAACTCCGCCGGCACCTGCACGCCCTGGAATGCGTCGGCGACGTCTTTGATCGAGGCGATGAAGTTGGGAAGCTGGAAGAGCAGGTCCGTGTAGACGCCCGCCTGATCTTCGGCAGGAACGTCTGGATCGATCTGCGCCACCGTGCCGAGCAGTTGCTGGAGGCTCTGCTCCAGCGCCGCTATCTTCGCCGCAGCCGGGGCGGGTACGTCCCATCCGAGTGCCGCCATCCAGGAGCGGAAGGCATCGGCGCTCGAAACCTTGCTCTCGACGACTTGCATCGCCTCAGTGAGCTCGCGGACCACCAGCTCGACGGTACTCTCACCGGACATAGCTCAGGGCTCCGCGGGTCCTTCCGGCACCGGCGGCACATTCAGCGCGTCATACCATTGCGCAGCGATTCTGAAGGTGAGTGGCGCGCGGTAGCTCGCGTTGAGGAGCACACTCGTGCCTTCTTGATCCGCCACCGTTGGGCGACCCTGGTCGTCGGCGCCCATGAAGAACAAACTGTGACCCTGGTGCTGCTCGTCGAACACGGGGGCCACCCCGTTTACCCCATTGACGTAACGAACGACATCGAGATACAGAGCTTCATTCTGCCAGAGCTGCAGCACGCTTCCCGGCGTCAGCGCAGCCACTTCGGCGAGACTGAGGTTCCTCACCGCGGTGAACTTCACCGGCTTCCCGCCCGGATCATTCTCGGTCATCGTACGGAACCTGTTTGCGATGCACCCGAGCCGCGCGAATTGGATGGCGCCAGCGATTCCCAGTCCGGCGTACCGCCACAACCACTTGTTCGCTTTGACGAAGTCCAGGTTGTTCATCCAGATGTTCCACATCGTGAGACGACCGCGCACGTATGGAAACGGGATGTTGCCGGAGTACCACGGGTCGCCCGGCGGATTGGAATTCTCCGGATGGATCTCGACATTGCCGACCGGTAACCAGTTGAGGATCTCGCGAAAGAAGTGCTCGTAGCGGTACATCGTGGCCTCGACGCAGTACATGTTGCCGACGTCGGGCACGACACGGGACTGGATATCCGCTACGATCCGGGCGGCGAGCGATGAAGGTGGCGCAACCCCGGCACACGTGGCTGGACCGCGCAGCACTCGGAGTCCCTCGAGTTTGACGGTGGGCGGACTATCCAGCTCTTTCTGAAGATGCCGAGTGCATACAGCGCAGAAGGGAGTGATCGCTCTCTTCTTCTTCTGCGCTACGGTGCTCGGCGTGTCGCTCCCCTCGAAGCGCATCGCGCAGAGCACCGCGGGCCGATAGATGCCGCGGCGAAATCTGCCGCCACCTTCGATGAGATGCGGGTCGTCGTTCACCAGCTGCATCTTTCCCCGGGTGACGTACTCGACGTTCGTGAGCGCGGAAGTGTCATTCGGGTTACCGGCATTTCTCGGATGGCGCAGCAGCACCACGTTCGTGCTCATCGCCTCGCGCACCGGCTTGTAGCGATCGAATTCCTGCTGGTCCGTCTCCCCCGCCACCGTGACCGCGGGGTGATCTAGTTCGCGCACGGGGAGCGCGGTTCGCGTGGCGCTCATCATGTCCTTCCAGGGCACTTTCTGCACGTCAACGGTGCCGGCGACACGGATCGCTCGATCGGTCACGAGGTTCGGCACCTCCGGATCCGGCAGCGCGAGATCGAAGGTTTCGTGCGCGGCGTCGGTCAACTCGCTTTCATCGCCAAGCCCGCAGACCACTCCGAGCGCTCTCGCCAGTACGGCGGCCGCGGCCTGGAACGGATTCACGTATTGCGGCTGTGAGGCCGCGAGGGTGGGCCAGGCGCTCATGGCGATGAAAGGAACCAGCGAAGCGAGGTCGTCATCGTCAAACGCCGGATCGTCGGTCTCCGCTTGGACATAGGCGACCGTGATGGTGGCCGCCTTTTGCGCCTCTCGCACCACCACGCACACGGCGCGGCTGCCGGCGTTTCCCGGATTGAGCCAGACATCCGCCCCGGTCATCGGAGGCTGGACCTCGATCCCGCCGCCAATCTGAACGGGGGTTATGTCCTTGACCACCGTGATAATGCGCGCTGGTTCGCGCGTCTTCAGTTCATTCGCGGCTGATAGCGTGAACTTGAATGCCGTATTCCGCGCCGCCGCGCCGACTCCCTGTTGCGTCGACGGATTGAAGACGGAGCTGATGGAGATGCGCCGCTCGGCGAGCGAGAACGGCGCGATGCCGAAGAGCGCGCGCGAGACCTTGTTGCAGAACGTTGTGAACTCCTTCTTGTCGGCGGCGAGGAAACCCTCCGACAGAAAGAGCAGATGGAACGAGGCCCGGTCTAGCGCTCCGTGAACGGCAGTTGGCGCGGTAGGCATCTCTCACGATCCGATATCAGACTGCGCCGGTTACATCAGCCAACTCTCCCTGAATTGCATACAGTGATTCCATCGTCCGCGCAATCGTCTTGCGCAAAGGTCTGAGAATCGGAAGCGCAGCCAGCACGCGAGTCCTGGCTTGAGCCTCTTCGTTCTTGAGCACAAGGTTTAGTACTTCGTGAGCTTCTTGCTCGAGAGCGACAGCCACGTTACCTAGATCCGCGAACAAGTCGTCGTCGGCGTCGCCCAGTCTGACGAACACTTCTCGCAACTCTTTGTACTGATCTCCTTTCCATACGCGCTCAAACCATTTGTCCAGGTATTTGAAATAAATATTGCCTATTACGTGGCAGTGTCCTCGGCCACGAGCCACTTCGGTTTTCAACCCGCCGCCTTCGATCTGGAGAAGTTCCTTGGAGTTCTTGGAAAGTGCACCTTCGTCAATTCCAAGACTCATATATTGGGTCGCTGCCGTATCTACAACCTGAAGTGTCTTGGCGACTTCGCTCAGTGCTTGGCTAAGTTTTTGAGCGGCCAGATCAGGTTGTGCTTTGAGTTTGCCTATCGCTTTGGCAATCAGGCCGACAGCTTTGTCCAGTTCCTCAGCAGACTTTATCGCCGCACCGATTTCGAGCGCCATATTTCACTCCCATGAAAGCTCGAAGCGTCCTCCAGCGTTCTCCAGGGCGTGTTGACCATAGATTCATGCGACGGACATGATCGATTCTCATTGCGCGTGAACGCGAGTTTGTCGAGTGTCAACAGAGTCACTGATCGATTGACGTGTTAGCTGTCGCCGCTCAAGCGGCATTGTTCCTGCGCGCGTCCTTCGACGAAGTCCGCCAACGATGGAGCTGCCACGCAGACGGCTTCTGAATACTGTGGCTTTGTAGATATAGTTCGAGAAGTCAGTTTTTCGAGCAGCTGATTCACTCGCGGATGATGCAACACAAGTGCGATCGTCGACAGCCCGCCGACATCATGGCCGGAATCGTGAGCTTCAGTCAGGATTCCTTGGAAGTCGTACTCTTCATGCGGCGTTAACGTCCTGAGCTGGACAAGCGCAGCGGCACTGGCGATTAAATCGCGCAGTATGCCTCCAGTTTGCTGAGCGTGTACATATCGACTCGTCAGGTAAATCTCAGGACGGATCCCCCGCGCCGCCATCTTCGCTGCGAGTGCTGACGCCTGTGTGCGCCCTTCGTCCGTTAGGGGCAAATGTTCTTCTGCTATGTTGTCGGCATATCGTTCACGCGCGGCATGCCGGATCAAGGCGATCGTCATATTCGCCTCCGTTCGATCGGTTCGACAGCCGATGAGGAGTAACACTACGGTCTCAGAAATCGCAGGATTTCCGTTCCCTCAGTGCGTCTGCGAGCCGGAAATGGCGAGCCGACGAACTGCCTAGGATTCGTTTGAGCGAACGGAATCTCCACCAAATGCTTTCTCGCTGTCAAGGTATTTCTCGATCTTTTGTAACGCTCCGCGTACAACTGTGGACCCCGGGCGCGCACAACGGGAATGCGCTACCCCTGTGTAATAACGCGTACGCCGCAACAACGCAGGGTCCGGCCTGATCTTTTTGCGGGAGACCTCCAATGCCAGAAGCATTGGGAGGGAAAGACCCATGGCGACCGTCACCCTGACCGCGCGATATCTTGACTTGTGAAGCCGCAGCGGAAGCGCTACGAAGTGTTCGACATGATCGTGCCCGGCTTCGCGAGTCGCGTCCGCCGGCCGGCTACAAATCGTTCGCGCTCTACTACCGGCACCAAGGGCGACTCCGGCGAGTCCTTGGGACGCTATCCAGCCGTCCTCGTGGCCGAACGCGCGCAAGGCCGCCCGCAGCGGCGCGGCCGAGTTTTGACGGCGCGGATCCGGCCGAAGAAAAGAAACCCGAGCGGGCAACGCACGGCGCTACGGTTGGTGCGCTGTCCGTCTTTGTACAAGACGAATCGGGAGAAGGCGAAGAGCTGGACCGAGACGCGACGGATCACGGAGCGTGAGGTTCTACCGCTTGGCGGCACACTCATGTCGATCTCAAGCGACGCGACGTGCGTGAACTCGTCGCGCGAGTAGCGAAGATGGACGTACGTGGCGGTGGCCTGAAGAGGACACCGATAGTCCCGCGGGGTGCAAGGAAGACGAGTATTCGTCGCTTAACTCGAGCCTCAAAAGGTGGGAATATCGTAGCCATCCCCTGCATTTGTTTGGAGGATCTGGACGTACGTGACGAGTTGATCTACGCCTCACAATGGCGAACCAAGTTTGTTCTCCAAAAGAATGAGTGAGTCTTCAGTCAGGATCAGCGCGTCTGGAGTTCCGCCAGGGCACACCGGTCGCATCACGAACTCCGCATTCAGATCCCCCAGAACTCTTGGCAATCTGGCATCTCTTCAGAAAGAAGAGCTTCTCAAACGGCACATTGAGCGTTTCAGGCGACCGAAGATGTGCTAACACTTCCGTCGAGGTGCTCGCCTCGAGCCTAATGGTTCCACCGAACACGCTTAGGGTCACAGTTTTCCCCGACCCGTTTTGCGACTTGCAGATGGTTGCATGCCCAACCAGTTCTGAGAGCCTCGAGGGCGGTTAAGGATCTGTAGACACTCTACTTAGCTATGATCGGAACGCCCCTGGCGGCGTGCCGGATCCGCGCTCATCACTCATGTCGAGCGCTCTCCACGTGTCGCCCGATTGCTTGATGCCGCCAATCTTGATTGTTGGTTCTATATCAAAGGTAGGATGCGCCTGGCGTCGGCGCGGTTCCGGGCGAAGAATCACCCGGATCTGATAACGTCCTCCCGGCTCTCGATACCCGTCTAAGTCAGAAAAGCGCGGAGGACGGTCGTGAAGCGCATCATTATTTGCGCCGATGGCACCTGGAACGATCGCGATCAGGTCAACAAGCAGACCGGGCGTCGACGGCCGACGAACGTCACCAAGGTCGCGCGCGCCGTCCGCGGCCGCGCGGCGAACGGTGTCGACCAGATCGTTTTCTATCACGACGGCATCGATACGCGCGGGCCAGCGGATCGGTTCTCGGGTGGAGCGTTCGGTCACGGGATGGAGAATAACATCCGGACGCTCTACCGGTTTCTCGTGTATAGCCTCGAACCCGGCGACGAAATCTACCTGTTTGGCTTCAGCCGCGGCGCTTTCACGGTGCGCAGCCTCGCCGGATTCATGCACAAGGTCGGGCTGATCCAGAAAGACGACGACTACTACGTTCCCGAAATCTACGCCTGCTACGAGGGCAATCAGGGCCACGTGTCGGCGGCTTGGGCGAAGGCGTTCCACAACGTCAAGGAAGTGCGTCCCAGCCCGCCCATTCGCTTTCTCGGTGTGTGGGACACCGTTGGGGCGCTCGGCGCGCCGGGGTTGCTCGGCCAGCTCTTCAACCGGAACAAGTACAAGTAGCTGCATCTGGAGATCCTGGCGCTTCGGCACCAACTGGCCGTCATCAATCGATCTCGCCATCCACGGCTTCGTCTTACGGTTGCCGACCGGATGCTGTGGGCATGGCTCTCCCAGTCCTGGAGCGCCTGGCGCTCGACGCTCCACGTCGTTCAGCCCGAGACGGTGGTCGCATGGCATCGCCGCGGCTTTGGTTTGTTCTGGACGTGGAAGAGCCGACGGCGCACCGGTCGTTCGGCCGTGTCGGCTGATGTCCGCGCTCTGATTCGGCAGTTGTCCACCATGAATCCGCTCTGGGGCGCGCCTCGGATCCATGGGGAGCTTCAGAAGCTGGGGATCTCGGTGAGCCAGTCGACCGTCGCCAAGTACATGCGACGGCATCCGCGCCCGCCGTCCCAGACGTGGCGGACCTTTCTCGCCAACCACGCGAGCCAGATTATGGCCGCCGACCTGTCGTCGTGCCGACGGTTACGTTTCGGCTGCTCTTCGTACTCGTCATCCTCGGACACGACCGTCGACGCCTCATCCACGTGGCGGTCACCGAGCATCCCACTGCGGCCTGGACCGCACAGCAGCTGCGCAACGCGCTCCCGGACAACGAAGCGCCCAGATACTTACTGCATGATCGCGATGCCATCTTCGCCGCTGTTGGGACCACCGTCACCGGCATGAACATCCAGGCCGTTCGCACAGCCCCGCGGTCGCCCTGGCAGAACGCCTACGTCGACCGTGTGATCGGTTCCATTCGGCGTGAGTGTCTCGATCACGTGATCATCTTCAGCGTGGCAGGGCTCCATCGAGTCTTGGCGGACTACGTCGTGTACTACATGGGCTCGCGCACACATCTCGCGCTTTTCAAGGACGCGCCGACCTCGCGTCCGGTCATGCCGCCGTCCGCCGGGCGTATCGTCGCACGTCCGCAGGTCGGCGGGCTCCACCACCGCTACGACCGAATCGCCGCATAACCCGTACATCACCGTCCGCTGACCCCAATTCCGACGGCATATGCCGTGTACACCGAATCCGTCTTGCCCCTTTTTTGAGCGTCTTCGGCGGCGTCCTCATTCCAGAAGTGGAGTCGGGGGCGGGCGTCGAACGGCCTCTCACGCGCGCCAAGGCTCCTTGAACGCGCGCTACTCTGAACCAGGATCGACTTCTCGGTAGCGACAGGCCAGCCTGCGGCGATCGTCGTCAGTCAGGGGCAGCCGCCGGGTCCCAAGCTGGCGCCGCAGGACCCGCTTTTCCTCTATCAGCTAGGAAATCGCCTCCCGCTCACGGCGCTCGAACCAGCGAGTCAGCACGCCCGGCACGATCTGCAGCGCCGCCGGGTCGAGCCTATATCATCGGGACGTCTGACAGACGTCGGCCAAGTGGTGGAACACTACGGGGCGCCCTCCCGACGATCGGCTCCTGGCCGGAACCGCCGATCCAACGCTCTTTCGCCTCGGGTACTCGGTTTCGAAACGGCGACCCGCCGTTGGCGCGGATTACACCGTGTTTCGAAAACGGCAGAACCGCTTTCATTCAGAACTGTGATGAGGGTGCGGTGGCATGGGGTTCCACGAAGTTCATCGTGATGCCGTCCCGGCCGCCGATGCCGCCGGGCTACGCCTATCTCATTTGCGCGCGATTCGGAGGTCGTTATCGTAACGCTGGACGCGATGACTACAGTGGAATCCGAAGAGTGGCTCTTGTTCCGCGCCCCGTCTCGCGATTCTCGAGCGTTAACGTTCCGCCATGAGCCTCGGCAATCTGGCGGCTCAGTACGAGTCCAATTCCAGATCCGTCCTGTTTCGTAGTAAAAAACGGCACAAACAGATTCGATGTTTTCGGCAGTCCAGGGCCGTCATCGTCGATATGTATTTCCAGCGTCGAATCCGCCAGCGCCCAACCTGCACAGACACCTCCGCCGGTTTCTAGTGCCGCATCGACGGCGTTACGAAGAATGTTAATCAAGAGCTGTTCAAGCTGGTCGGGATCCGCGCGTATCGTCACCGCTCGCCCGCCAGTAATGCGGACTGGAAGACGCGTTTCGAGTCCAACGACACGCCTCATTAGGACTGGAAAATCAATGTTCTGCAGGACGGGAGCGGGTAATCGCGCAAGCTGCGCATACCCAGTCGTAAATCTTTTCAACGCATCTGTGCGCGATTCGATGACGGCGAGCCCTCGTTCCATATCCTCGCGCCAATCCGTGGACGACGGAACACGATGCAGCAGCGACGACAGGCTGCCGGCGATGGACTTAATCGGCGCCAACGAATTATTGAGCTCATGTCCGATTACGCGAATAAGCCGCTGCCACGCTTGCCGTTCCTGTTCCCGAAGAGGCTGGCTGACATCGGACAGGACGACGAGTTCATGCGGTTCGCCCCGTTGCCAAAACGTCCGGCGTCGGATATCCCACCGGCCAAAGCCACCGGGGAACGAAATGTCGTAGACGCTTGAGCCTGCATGTTCTTCGCGTTCGATACCTAGGTCGCTGGAGCGCTTTCCGATGATGTCTTCCGCACTTCGGCCAAGAAGGTGCTCACCGTATCTGTTCACCAGCGCAAGCCTGCCGGTACGATCGAATGCGAAAATCGCAACATCTATTTCCGCCATGACCGCGTGCAACAGCGCTGTCGCTTCCTGAATGTCCAACCGTTGCGCTCGAAGTGTGTCCGACAGTGTATTGATCTCAAGCGTCACGTCCGCTAGGGCGTCGTCCTTGCCGATTCTGCGCGCGCGAATCGAGAAGTCTCCCTCACGCAACGCCGCGAGCAGATTTGAAAGTGTGTGGAGATGACGAACGAAGCGATCACGGCACTGCAGGCCCAACCAAATCCAACTCGTGATAACCAGGGCGACGACGACCAGCCGAATCGGGGTTCGATATGGAGTAACCCACAGCAGCACACACACGACCAATACAGCGGGCGCTCCCGCTGTCAGCATCATGAGCAGGATACGTCGATCATGATTCAAACTCATTCAAGGCCGTACCGTTTCAGGCGTCGGTACAACGCGGATCGACTCAAGCCCAGTGCCCGTGCGGCTTCACTGACGTTACCGTACCGGTCGATCGCCTTCTTGACCAAGAATGATTCGACCTCTTCCAAGCTCATATCGTCGATACGTGTCGGCGAATTATTCAACGGCCGCAGCGCCAAATCCGAAACGGCGACACGATCGCCGTGCGCCATCAAGACCGCACGTTCCACTGCGTGATCGAGTTCGCGTACGTTGCCAGGCCATTTGTAGTCTGTGAGACTACGAAGCGCCGCGTCATCGAACCCCTTTAACAGCTTCCGATACCGCGCCGCATGAACACCGAGGAAATGCCGCGCAAGGGCCGGGATATCCTCATGGCGGTTGCGCAGGGGTGGAAGATGGAGTTGGATTGTATTCAGACGGAAGAGTAAGTCCTGACGAAATCGCCCAGCAGCAACTTCAGCATCGATATCGGCATTCGTGGCGGAGATGAGCCGGACGTCCGCTTTGCGAGTAGTCGATGAACCGAGTCGCTCGAATTCCCCACGCTCAAGCACTCGCAGCAGTTTCTGCTGCTGTGCCAGCGGCACATTGGCAATTTCGTCAAGGAACAGCGTTCCTCCATCGGCCATCTCGAATCGACCAATACGGTCCTGACGGGCGTCGGTGAATGCGCCTTTGACGTGGCCGAACAGCTCGCTTTCGAAGACACCTTCCGACACGCCGCCAGCATTGATCGTGACGATAGGTTTGTTCGCGCGGGACGAGACAGCATGAATTGCCTGCGCCACCAAACCCTTGCCCGTCCCATTTTCGCCCGTGATCAAAACGTTGGCATCCGACGGGCCGACCTTCGAAATAATTTCCAGAACTGGTTGCATGGCAACGGAGGTGGCGATGAGACGAGGGGCGCTATCTGCCGCCAAACGACTCTGTGCCTCGAATCGCCGACTCCTGCGTAACGCCACGCCGAGATCGGTCTGCGTCCGGAGAATAGATAACAAACGGCCGTTTTCCCACGGCTTCTCGACGAAGTCACGGGCCCCGCCGCGGATGGCCTCGACGGCAAGGCTGACCGACCCCCATGCTGTCATGACAACAATTGGCAGCGTGTCGTCCACGGCGCGTAACTTCGCCAGCAGGTCGAGGCCTTCATCCCCGGAGGTGGTATCCCGCGTGTAGTTCAGATCGATGAGGCCGACGTCGTATTCACGGCGTTCGACTGCCTTGAGCACACCAACAGGTGAATCGGCCGTGTCGATCTGATAGCCCTCTCGCTTGAGAAGCAAGCGGAGCGCCTCGAGCACATGTTGTTGGTCGTCAGCGATGAGGATACGGACAGAGCTGGGGGCGGGATTCGGCATGGTTATCGTCAACCAAGCATCGGCTGCCCCATTTTACCTGAAACGCGACCAGCTCTCGACTACCGCCGCCTAGGTGCAGAACATAGACTGTCTACGACGCTTGACGAACTGGTGGTCACTGCGACGGTGTCGGGAACGCGAGGTGTCGATCGCACGGTGCTCTTCATACCGTTGCCGAATTGCATTCAACGGAGCATCGAACAGCACGTAGCGACTGATAACCTATCGACGAATGTAAACAGCCGTGAATAATCATCACAACGTGGTTAACTGACAAGACATCGCTTCTACCACGCGACCGTCGAACAAATGGATCGTCCGGCTCGCCTGCGACGCATAGCGAACGTCGTGCGTCACGATACAAATCGTTGCGCCTGTGCGGTGGAGTTCACTCAACAGCTCCATCACCGCCTCGCCGTTCTTTGAATCGAGGTTCCCGGTCGGCTCGTCAGCGAGAAGGATTGACGGCTCACCAGCCACGGCGCGTGCGACTGCAACTCGCTGTTGTTGGCCGCCGGACAGCTGACTCGGCATATGTTTGGCGCGATGACTCATACCGACCCGTTCCAGTGCTCCGAGCACACGCTCTCGACGTACCTTGGGATGCATTCCGCGGTAGCGCAATGGCAATTCGACGTTCTCGAACACGGTCAGGTCGCCAATCAGGTTGAAGCTCTGAAAAATGAATCCCACTTCGCGATTACGGAGTCGGGCGCGCTCCCACGCATTGAGGGTCGCGACAGGCTCGTTGTTGAGCGAGTAAGCGCCCTCTGTTGGCGAGTCGAGCAGACCGAGAATTGACAGCAGCGTCGACTTGCCGCAACCTGACGGCCCGGCGATGGAGACGTACTCTCCCTTATGAATGTCGAGGTTGATGTTGTCTAGTGCGTGCGTCTCGACTTCGTCGGTGTAGAAGACCTTCGTTACGCCTTCGAGCCTGATGAGCGGCCGAGGATCGTTCATGGATCTCCTCTCCTGTCAGCGCAATCTGAGGCGGGCCACGGAATCCCACGCCGACATATCCGACAGCACCACCTGATCGCGCTCGCGTAGACCCGATACGATCTCGATCGCATTCGCAGAGGTACGCCCGATACGAACCGGCACCCGGACAGCCTGTCCGGATATATCCAGCACCTTGAAGAGTGAGATTGTCGTTTGCTCGCTTCCTAAGGCCGGCCGGCCAACTTGAAGCGCATCCGGTACGTGTTCGAGCTCGATGGTTCCGTCGACACTCAGATCGGGTACCGCGCCGCGTGGCAGATCGGCGGGTAACGCCACATCGACGGTCACCGTGCCGTTGGTTGCTGCGGGGTCCTTTCGGCTCACGTGGCCGGAGACGGTCCCGTTGTGAGTATCGACGTAGGCAAGCTGTCCGATCTCGATATCCCTGGCTTGCGTCTCTGGAATCCGCAGTTCCGCTTTGAGCCGCTTGGGATTGGCGACACGCGCCAGATTCTGGCCCTGGCTGACTCGCTGTCCAACTTCCACCGGGACCTGTTGAAGAACCCCAGCGAACCCCGCACTGACCCTTAGGGCAGCCAACCTGCTGTCGTCGAGCTCGGAGATCAGCCGCGCCTGATCAATGGCTGCCTGCTGCACGCGGATGCGTGATTCGATGGAATCGATCGCCATCTGAAGCCGTTGTCTTTCGATCTCATGACGCGCACCTAATGTCTCCGCGCGCAGCGCCGACTGCTTTTGCAGCAATGATGAAATTAATCCCTGCTTTGCCAATGCGTCGTTGGTCTCCGCCTCCATTTGCGCCTGCTTGTAATCGGCCTCGATCGCCGTCACCTGCGACTGCTGTGTGAGCAGATCATTCCGCAGTTGAACACGAAGATTCTCCAGCACAGCGCCCGCGGATTGAAAAGCGAGTCGCGCGTTGAGTGCCTCCTGTTCGACCTGCTGATTGCTCAATTCGACGAGGATCGAATCCGGGCGAACGACTGCGCCGGGATGAAGGAGAATGCGCTCGACGCGACCCTCGGTGGTCGCCGGTAGCCAACGCGTGTCTTCGGGAACTAGGGTGCCGAGACCATGCACGTCCCGCACGAAGGGTCCACGCCTGACGGTATCGAGCACCAAAGTCGCTCGGTCGACGACAGGCTCGGCTGGCTCCATCGTGGCCAACGTTGCGGATACGGCGGCGACGATCAAGAGCGTCGCTACGGCGTAGGCAACGCGGCGGCGACGTCGATGACGCAGGATGACCGGATCCCGAGCTCGATCCATGGTGAACCCTGTGGGTGGTCAAAGCGCATGCCATCGAATCGCACGCGCTAAGTCGTTCTAGAGACTGTCGCTTAGTTCGATGGTCTGCCTGATGCCGCTCCCGCAGTTGGTCGGATGTGGGACGATTGCCGTCCGGAAGCGGACAGGTTCAGCTCCCCCTATTCACGCCAGATCGCGGTCTGCAATTGTTCTGATGGATGTCCATAGGCATGTCCTTCGCTAACGTGTGGGGAGTGCGTTGTTTGCAACCACAGAAGTAGGGGGCAGGGACATGTGTGTCCACCATTCGCCGGAACGTGAATCCCCGTGTTCATCGTCTCGACCAACGCGTCTCGATAGCCGGCAACACTTTCTGTATGTAGTGGATAGCGAGCTTGGCAACGTCACCGTAGGCTTGGTTCGTTCCCTCGGCCTCAGCGATCGAATCAATATTCTTCGGGAATCTGTCGATGGCCTCAGGAGTATCGTCATGGAGGTCGCGCCAGACGTGACTGTCACGGAGGTGCTACTCGAAGAGCGGGTCGCCGGATCAACCAGCGTAATCAAGCAATATGTCACGTCACCTGCAATTCTGGCCGAAATTGCCTCGCTCGCTCGAGACGCGTCCGTCGACAAGTCGCGATCTCACGCGTCAGCACTTGTCTTCTGATCGCGTGAGGGATTTCTTCTGGCATGTCGATCGAATTCAATAGGGTGAGAAGAACTGCGATGACGCTGTGGCAGGGCGCACGCGCACTGATGAATGTCCGCTCAGGGAGTAAGGGTAATAATCGTTGTCCTTCTTCGCAGGCGTCTCAAGAGGACTCGACGCGTTCAGATGACGATACCGCTGACAATCGTCGTGATTTCTACAATGTACTTGATGAGTATAACGGGCCGTATTGAGCGCATGTGGCGAGGTTGACGATCGTGTGAGTTGACCGGCCCCCTCTGATTCGCCACGCATAGGATGAGGGTCGTCCGTTGAACCGGCGAACAACGACGCCAATTTTCAGCCTTCTCGATCTGGGGGAAGAACTTATCGGAGTTTCTTTCACGCCAACCGCGCTCGTGGCGATGCGACGCCGTCGTCGATGCGATTGATTGAATCAGTTATTTGGGACAGACGCGCACCGCGATCGTCGGGTTGATGACGCACGTGATGCGAGAACGTTGCGGATCAACCGCTCTAAACGCGGTAACCGACTCTTCAACCACACGACCGTCGAAGAGGTGGAGGATCCGCCGTGCCCGTGCGGCAATGCGCGCATCGTGCGTGACCATGCAGATCGTCGAGCCGGTGCTATGCAAGTCGTCCAGCAATTCCATCACCATTTCGCCGTTCTTCGAATCGAGATTGCCCGTCGGTTCGTCCGCAAGCAGGATGGCGGGATTGCCGGCCACAGCCCGCGCAACAGCAACACGCTGCTGCTGGCCGCCAGACAATTGACTGGGGAGATGCTTCGCGCGATGACGCATACCAACGCGATCCAGCGCCTGAAGCACACGTTGCTTGCGTTCGGCCGGGCCCAGACGCCGATAACCGAGCGGCAACTCGACGTTCTCGAACACCGTCAAGTGCCCGATCAGATTGAAACTCTGAAAGATGAATCCTATTTCGCGATTACGCACACGCGACCGCTGTGACGGCTTCAGCTTCGTTACGGCCGTCTCGCGCAGCTGAAACTCGCCTTTCGATGGCATGTCCAGCAGCCCGAGGATCGACAGCAGCGTTGTCTTGCCACACCCCGATGGTCCGGCGATCGCCACGTACTCACCTGGATAGATCTGGATATTGACGTTATCGAGCGCGTGAGTCTCCACATCGTCGGTGCGGAAGACCTTGTTTACGCCCTCGAGTTTGATCAGTGGCCGTTGACGGTTGTCCACGAATGACCCTCGTATCGTATCACTCGGACCTTGCGGCGACCACGAAGCACGGCAACGCTCATCGGTCTTATGACGAAAGCACGTCTCAATATATCGATGCCCATGCTGCCTCTCGGCCGCGAGGGGTCACTGGCGATCGATCAGCGGCGTCACATTCCTGCGTCACGCGCGGCGTCCGAGGTAGGCGCCGCCGTTTACCGGAGGCTGTCGGCGCGATCACCGCGTAGCATCGATCAGCCTGGCGATTCTCGACCAGAAGCTACCCACCCACGCGAACCACCACATGGCCGGATTGGAACGGCGATACATCGGCGGTTCCTCGCATCGCCGCCATGGTAGTACGCCATCCAGCGTCTGTCGATCCCAAAACTACTTGGTTTTCAGCAAGCTCCGCGAGACCAGAGGATTGCCAGCGAACCCAGTGCCATCGGGCCACGGCCGGTAAACGCCCTCCGCGCAGGCGCTTAGGGACGGCCACCACCTGGAAGCGATGATGTCGGTTGTCCGGTTATGGGACGACCCGTGTTCGCCAGCGCACAGCCGAGCATTCGGTACGACCCGGTGAGGCTCGAAATGACCTCTCGGCTACCGGCCGTGTGGACCAACGCTTCGAAACGACCACCAACGGTGCGAGCTTGCGGTGGCGGAACGCGTCTCACTAGGATCAACGCCTGTTCGGAAGCCAACAGCACGCTACGGATGATGTGTTCGTGTTTCCATGCGAGTCTCTGCCACGGGCCGATTTTCTATCGTGCCGCCACTCGGATGGTACGAATACTGTTTCGGCGGTCCCAAGTCCGGAGCTTCGCGCTGGTTCTACGCCGTGCGGCGAACATCCCAGCTCGAGCAAAGCCGGCGACTGCGATCTGCCGTGCACATCTGCGGTCACACCCATGTGAATCGCCACCATGTGAATCGCCGCGTCCTGGATGGGACCAGGTACATCAATAGTGCTGTCGGATATCGCAATGAATGGCGAATTGCAGCAACGCAGCTCCGCTGCTTGTACGCCTGACTGCTCGCACGGTTCGCCTGCGACACATATGCTGCGCGCCGCACACGATCGGATCGATCTGTGGATAACGTCCTGCGGCAATATCGAGGAGTCACTGATCGACCAATATCGATATGTCATGTCGGGGGATGAGCAGCACAAAGCGGCTCGGTTTCGCTTCGAGTGCGATCGGCGACGCTACATTGTCACGAGGGCGCTTGTTCGAACAGTGCTGTGTCGCTACGTCCCTCGAGCACCGACCGCATTGCGTTTCACGACGAATGCTTATGGGCGCCCGGAGATCGCCAACGAGGGAGAAGTCGAGCGATCGCTGTCGTTCAACGTTTCCCATAGTTCGGATCGCATTCTGTTAGGTGTCACCCGTGAGAATGCACTCGGCGTCGATATCGAAGCCGTTGCACCAGCCCGCGTCGCACTGGATGTCGCACATCGCTGCTTCTCAGCGCGAGAACTGGCCGCACTGATGGCGTTACCGCCCGCATCGCAGGTACAGCGGTTCTTCGAGTACTGGACGCTAAAGGAATCATATGTGAAGGCCGTCGGCATGGGTTTATCGTTGCCCCTCGATTCCTTTTCTTTTGACCTGTGCGAGCGACGAGGAATACGCTTCTCCTCGAGCGCCTCGGAACAGGTGGCGTCCTGGCGCTTTTGGGACTTCCGGCCTATAACTGGATTCATCGCGGCTGTGTGTGTCCGGTCTAACACACCGATTCAACAAGTCTTATCGTTCCGCTCGGTGGTCCCACTCCGCGGCGAACGTCCGCTGTCGTGTGCAATCGATCGCCAATCGTACGTCACGTAGCCCGAAACGCTTCCTGTATCATGCGCCTGGCCTAACCGAGCTTCAGATGTGATTTGGAGCAGACTCCTCGCGTCCCTATGATTCCTGCGCAGGGCGGCTATCGCGAGACTACGGATTCTGTAGGACGCCATCCGACGAAGCAAATTGGAAAGCGGATGCAGACCACATTTATGAGATCGGTGGACCGCAACCTGACGACAAGCGAATCCCGACGACACCCCTGGCCGACGCCCGATTCGAGCGTGCGTGTTCGTGCGCTTGCGAACGGGGTCGTCCCATAACCGAACAACGCGATCGCTCACCGCAACTCGCGCGAACCGCTAAGTCATACCGATTGCTCCGTGTCGCATGGCATGCGTTGTGATGCAATGGGGGGAACGAGTCATAGACGCATGTCGCTGGCGCATGTGACCCTGGGTGGCTCGTCATTGCGACACCGTGCGTGATCTCCGAACGTTGCTTTCCTCGCCGCGGGGTGGCGCTAGCCACAGCGGTTGACTCCGAGAGTGAACGTGCCGCCTGATTATCACGATGGCGTCACTTGATGTCACCAGTAACGCGTGGGGAGTGCGCGATGGCGTTACGTTCGACGAACCCAAATGTCTTCGACCTGGTGACGGCCGGCCATCATTTTCTCATCCACGCGCTACCATTTCGGGAGCCTGATACCAGACAGGCGTTGGCGACATTTGCGGAGACCGTCCGCCGCTGTGACGTGCCCTCAGTCGATATTGATGGCGTGCTTCTTCGATGTCTGCGGGTGCTCGGCCGTCATGACACTCGCCGCGTTCCCAGCCTGGTCGAGCGGTACCTTTTGGACGGACCGGTACCGGGGAACGAATTGAGCGAATTCGTCAGCTGCGTCGAGAACGTCCTCGCCTACCACTCTGTTCGGAATGGCTCCGTTCAACAGGCACTCGAATTCATCAACACGCGGTTTTACGACTCGAATTGCACTCCACGGGTCGTTGCCCGTGCCGTAGGGCTGAGACTGTCGACACTGTGCGTCCTCTTCAAGCGCCATACAGGGCATACCATGCGAGAACACATTCGAACGGTTCGACTCGGCCAGGCAGCCGCGCTTCTGTCAGCAACGAGCAAGAGCGTCAAGGAGGTCTGGGTCGACGTTGGATATACACATGCCAGCAATTTTGACCACGACTTCAAACATTCGTTTCACATGACGCCGAGCCAATACCGCGTCGCGGCGCTGCGACCAGCGGCACACGATACTTACATTGCATCGGCACCCGCGCGTTGTGAGACCACTCATCGTGCCTCCGGCCGTCCGATACGCGTGCTTATCATCGATGGCGATGAGACAAGTAGGACGATCATCACTTCCTATCTAAACACAGACGGATACCATGTGACGACGGCTGGGACGGGCGCTGACGGACTCACAGCCATTACGCGGTCGTTGCCGGACGTCATCTTGCTCGATCACCGTCTTCCCGATATGAGTGGCGTTCGCGTTGTGCGCACCATTCGCGATGATATGGCTCATTGTGCTACCCCTATCGTTCTGTTTACGGCGGATTTGGACTTATTGGCCGACATGGAGACACTGCGACATCTCGGAGCCGTTCCGGTGTCTAAACTATGCGATCTCGAGCACATCAGCGACACGATCGGCGACTTGAGCGCTGGAACGAGAACGAGCAGAGACGATCTCGCTGTCGCAGGCGCTGGTGCCGTGGTTCGCCGCGCTACTCACGGCGAGTATGACCAGATGCGACAGCGAATGTCCCGGTCCGAGGCTGGCGCGGCGAGCTGCTAGGTGGCGACGCTCGATGTCGAGGGCGTATTCGGGCGATCAGCGAAGGTACGCGAGATGTGGGTGAGGTAGAACAGACGTGCACGATAAACCACGTCATTCTCGGCCATAAGCTGCGACCGCGTTAGACCCATCGAGCACCGGGGGTGCTCAGATTGAACCGCTCACGTCGGTAACGTTGATGCGTGCAAGCGATCGTCTCGTGGAGTAGCCGGTGCCCGACAGAAGCTGTCATGGGGTTCCAATGGCGGCAGCTTGCCTATCGATCTTTACGTTCCCCCCACGCCCTGCGCGTTCGAGCCGCCTGCGGTGCCGATGCATCGTGGATCACGACACTGTGTGCTGACGCCTGACCACTTCCGTGGTCGTCTCCTCTGCTTGGCTCACACCTTGGAGTGTTCTGTCCGTGCTTGTTACGTCGGATGCTGAGCGCGCGCACACGTTCGGCGAAGTCCCATCCGGGACGCCACTACTGATTGAACGGACGATATTGTCGTGCGTGACTAGGCATGCGACATCGACGCCCGATGCGCCTTTCTTGACAATTGTCTCGAACTCACACGACGAGACGATGTCTTACGGCCAACTCGCCGCTTACCTCGAGGGCGCCTCTGCCTGGTGTCACGATGAATTACAGGTGGCGGAAGGTGACGTTGTCGGTATCCTTCCTGCGCACGATCTTGATTCCGTCGTGTGGCTGTTCGCGCTGCTACAGGCAGGTTGCTCGGTGCTCGTTCTCAACCATACGGAACCTGCCGTGCGGACACGGGCTCAGGCGTCGTCGCTCAACGTCAAGCGAATTCTGCGAGGGCCACAGATCGCTCGCGATTACATGCCGGAAGCGCTCTTGGCTCCAGACCCGAGAATACTCAAGCCATCACGACCCGAGCAGGACTCGGCACAAATCCGCCCAGGAGCGCCCGCACTGTTCTTCGCAACATCTGGTTCGACTGCAGTCTCGAAGCTCGTCGCACAGAGCCATTACAACGCAGCAGTTAACGCCCATGCTGTGTGTCTGCATCATAGACTTGTGCCGGGCGATCGTCTACTGGGCTGCCTGCCGTTCTATCACGTCAACGGCGTTCACTTCACCCTTTTCGCAACCGTTGTCGCCGGAGCGCATGCCGTTGTACTGGACGAATTCGATCCGTTCACATATCGACAAGCGATAGACCGAGTTCGGCCCCGCATCGCCAGCCTGGTGCCAAGCCTTCTCGAAAGCCTGCTCGACGCTCACGATTGTCGACCCCTCCCCGGCGATTTTGGCTATTTCGTCTCGGCCGCCGCCCCGCTCACAACGAGCACAGTGCGTGCGGTCTGGCGGACTATGACAGCGCGGATCGTCCAAGGATACGGGCTCACCGAGACGACGAACTTTTCGACAACCCTTCCGATCGATCTGTCTGATCGTGCATACCAACGGCTGATGTGCGATGCGGACATCCCGTCGGTCGGTGTAGCGCTATATGGTAACGATGTCGCAATCATCCAGGAGCGTGGCAATCGCGCGCCGCTCGGCCAAGTAGGCGAGGTGTGCATACGAGGCCACAATGTGATGCTCGGTTATGAGGCGAATCCCGTCGCAACTGCAGATGCGTTTCGAGACGGGTGGTTTCATACCCAGGACCTCGGTCTGAAGGTGGTAGAGCCAGAGACGGGCCGGGAGTTGGTCGTTCTCACGGGGCGATTGAAACACATCGCCAAAGTCGGCGGTGAAGCGGTGTCGCTCGACGAGATGGAGCGTATGATGCGCACGATAACCGGAGTCTCTGACGCCGGCTGTGTCTCTGTGCCACATCGGCTGCTCGGCGACGAAATCCTCGCCGCCGTGGTGTCGAGTGTCGGTCTAAACGCGGAGGCGATCAAAGGACATTTGCGACGGTGGTTTTCTTCCGCGACCTTGCCGCGCACGATCGTTCAGATTCCCGCGATTCCGCGCACCGCTACCGGAAAGATACGCCGCACCGAACTCGCCCACGAAATCATCACTCATCGACAGAGCAGGACACGGCTGCCCGCACAACAGCACTGACCTCATCCCATCGCGGCGACACGGCCACGTGAAGCGACTGCATATGTATCTGTGACGGCTCTCGCCGATCGGTCACTCGCATGGACAGCACTCACGGCACACAGACATCTGAACTCGTCGACCGTCAGCTGATGCTCGCGGACGCGGATATTACGGGCATCATGCGCCGTGTGAAAGCCAGAGGATTCGACCTGGTTCGTGGCTTACCTGCGGATCCCCAGATTTTCGAGCTGGTTACGAATCGATTCGCCTTGATATTCAGGCCATTCCGCGGCGCGGTGATCGGACGACGAGCACCAGTCGCTGGTGTTGACACAAGCATCGTCACGGTAAACGAAGGCGTCAACGGCGTGGGGTGGCATGCAGAAGCCTCGTTCACGCCGCTGTGGCCGGATGTTCTGTTCTTCTTCTGCCTGCAACCGGCCGCAACGGGAGGAGACACGCTCCTCGTCGACGGAACGCTGCTCTACGCGCACATGTCTCCGGCGCATCAACGCGCAGCCGTGGCAACTCGACTTGTCTACTCGAAGACCGTCAGTCGCTCACAGGTCCAGGATATGGCCGCTGTTCTCGCGACATTCAAGTCGCAATCCATAGAGGAGATGACTGCAACCTTCAACCGTGTTCGAATTCGGGAAGGTGACGAGTGGCGGTTCACGATTGATGACACGTCAGTCCACTATCGATATTCGCATCCGCTGGTCAGATGTGGCAGATGGTCAGAGCTACCCGGAATATGCGCGTTCCTGACCGGTAACCCGAGCACCGTTGATGGCACACCGATCGCCAAGCATTTGCAGCAGGCAATTGCCGACGCCGCCGACCGCGTCTCGTATCGGCATTGTTGGCTGACGGGTGATCTGTTGGTCGTCGACAATACTCGAATGATGCACGCCAGAGATGCGTTCACCGATCGGCAACGGAATATCGTTCTTCGCATGGGCAGCGAACGAGCGTGAGCGGGGATGGTCAGAATGGAAGGAGGGGTATGGGTATTGTCCGTCGCGGCGACGAAGTCATAAGCATCCGGGATGGTGACGTGGACCTCGCCGCGGTCGAGGCCGCCTTGGCAAGCTGTACCGGTGTTGACGAGTCGTCGGCAACGGCAGTACCGGACCACACGGGAAGTCTGACCGTCATCGGCTATCTGACGCGCAATTCACATTGGCAGTCGATTCGTCTCGTGCGTTCGCAATTGGGCGGCAAACTGCCGCCGGACGCGGTGCCAATACGATTGGTCCGGCTCGAGACCATGCCAGTCAACGAGGCGGGCACAATCGATCGGGCCGTGTTGGAGTACCTTTCGCACAAGATGATCGAGCGGGACGTCGTGTTCAGCGTTCCAGGCACGGAGTTAGAGAGAGTCGTTGCCGAGATTTGGTCAGATGTGCTCGGCGTCGAACCCATTGGTCGCGATGACGATTTTCTGGCCCTGGGTGGTCATTCGATTCATGCCACGCAGATCGCTTTACGAGTCGAAGAACTCCTCGGATGCGAGATGTCAATGGCGATCGTTTTTGAATACGCGACGGTTGCCAGGCTGTCGCAATACATCACGGACATTCTTGGACCATATGCCGTGAGCAACGGCACGCGACGGACTGACACGCCGCTCTAGTACAGGGGCGATTGGTCGGTCCCTCCGCGGACCGCTTACGTCTCCGAAACGCGACCGCATACGTGCCGCGATCGCCACCTACGACCTCTCTTCTCGCAACTCTCTACCGGACGCACCGCGTGCTGCGCATGCTCGCTTGCACGTGATTCCATGGTTAACAGCGCATCAAGTGTTCAGGTGAGGTATCGCATATGCAGACCATACAGCAGCAGGTATCTACCTTTCCGATCAAGGCTGGATTGCTCCGCGAACACGACGATGGCAGATTCAGGACTGTGATCTACGGATTTACCCCGGGATGCGAGGTCGTTCTTCCGGGCGGCTGCACATACCTCGGCGCAGTCATTGAAGGTGACATTCACATACGCTACCTAGATCGTCAACGGCGTTTATGTGCGGGCGACTATTTCTCGGTTGTCGGGCCGGCCAAGGTGACGAGTTCGGGTTTCGGAATGGCCAGTTCCGCGGCGGGTTACGTCGGCATAAATGCATTCGGAGGACCGATCGAGACCGTTGGCCGGCTACGCTACATCGATGGCTGCAGCGACACGTTGTTGATACCGCCGGTGCGAAAAGGCGATCCGTGTCTGAACCATCTGCACTTTCCGCCGGGCATTCGCCAGACTCCCCATACTCATCCGTCTGTTCGAACCGGCTTCGTTTACCATGGCCGCGGCGTGTGCGTCGTGCCGGATTGCGATCCTATCCCTCTTCGTCCCGGAAGCCTCTTCATCATCCCCACTGATGCACTTCACAGCTTCGACACCGCGGACGTCACGATGGATGTGATCGCTTTTCATCCCGACAGCGACACTGGCATGACCGATGACGATCACCCGATGGTCAACCGAACGATCGTTGACGGCATGAGCGCCAATCAGATTCGGACGATCCGCACCGGTCAGCTCTCCTGAAATGAGCTGCCGCTCATGACTCCATTCACCGTTTGCCGCGGGGCACGACAGTGATTCAGACGGCCGTCCGAACAACTTCGCTGAGGCGGCAGACGCGCGACAGGCATCTGCCGCTGTCATATCCGCAACAGCGGCTGTGGTTCCTGCACCACCTCGAGAACGCCGCTACCGAGTACAACCTGCCGCACGTGTGGCGCCTTCGCGGAACGCTTGACGTCGCGGCGCTCCAGCGCGCGATGACGCTGCTCGCCGACCGCCACGAGATCCTGCGAACACATTTTGCGGAAATCGATGGCTCCCCAGTGCAGGTGATCGAGCCTCGTTTGCGAATCAACCTGCGGCCGTCGGATCTGCGTCACCTGACGCGCGAGGCGCAGGAACTACACGTCCAGCGGCAGGTGCGCAAGAGCTGGACGCGGCCGTTCGATCTCACGCGCGGGCCGCTTCTACGCGCGAGACTGTTGACGTTGAGCGACGACGAGCACGTCCTGATTCGAACAGTACACCACATCGTGACGGACGGTTGGTCTGACAGTGTCTTCCGCGAGGAACTGGCGGAGCTGTACGAGGCGTGCATCCACAATCGCCCTCACACGTTACCTGACGTCAACGTGCAGTATGCCGATTTCGCGTTGTGGCAGCGAAACGCCCTTGACAGCGGAGCCCTGACGGGTGCCTTGACGTATTGGCGAAAGAGGCTGGAAGGTCTGTCTGAACCCTTGCGACTACCGACCTTGCATCCGCGCCGGAATGCATGGGAGCCAGCGGAGACGGCGCGCGTTTCGCTCGATCCGAAGTTGCTGGCGCGACTGCGCCTGATTGCCGCCTCCGAACGGGCGAGTCTCTTCATGATCCTGCTGAGTGCGTTCCAGCTATTGCTTTCGCGCTGGACGGGCCAGACGGAGATTCCGGTAGGCGTCATCGTCGCCAATCGAACGCGACCTGAGGTCGTCCGTCTTCTCGGCTTCTTCGTCAACATCGTCATCATCCGCGCCTCGATCTCCTCTCCGAACACGTTCCGTTCCATGCTCCGCAACATCACGGAGCGCTGTCTCGAGGCATACCGGCACCAGGAGGTTCCCGTCGAAAAACTCGTCGAGGAGATCGGTCCGCAGCGGAATCTTGGCTGGAATCCTCTGTTTCAGGTCGTCGTGAATATGCGCAATTTCCCGCGTGTGCCGCCGCGATTAGAGGGACTCCAGGTCGAAGTGATCAAGGTTCAGCGCGATGTGCGTGCGACGTTCGATTTGAAGCTGGACGTCAACTGGGAAAAGGAATTGATTCTGACTTACAACTCGCATTTGTTCGATTCGACAATCGCCGGCGAGCTGTTTGCGCAGCTGACGCGGCTGCTGGTTCACATTGCGGATAACCCGGACCGTCCTCTCGCAGACTATGTGGTCTGCCTCGCGGCGCCCACCACGCTTGGCGCCGCCGCCACCACGGCCGACCTCGAATCGCGCTGCGCCGACATGCCGACGACGTCACACGGTCCAGACCGGCCGCCGTCAACGCCACAGGAAGCGCTTTTATGTGAGCTGTTCGCTGAAGTACTGGGAGTCGACCGAGTCGGAGTGGACGATAACTTCTTCGAGAGGGGGGGCCATTCACTTCTCGTCATCTGGCTCCGCAATCGGATTCGCGCCCGCCTTGGAATCGAAGTGTCTGTCCGCACCGTGTTCGAACACCCAACGGTAGTCGCGCTCGCGAAGAGACTTGCGTTGGAGGAACACGCATTGCCGTAGGCCTTTCACGTCAGCGCCGGTCAACGTGGAATAACTGCTCATTCGGCCACTTACTTTCATAGTTCCTGCAGTATCGGCATGTCTCGTCCGCACACCGGCACGACGACGCTGCTGCGTCGACCGAACGGTTCCTATTTTTTCATCGACCTCGCACGAGCAATGCGTCATTCACAGCACAGGCGATGACGACGACATCAGATACGTCCTTTCCGGTGTCATTCAGCGAAGAACTGCTGTGGCGCCAGGAGCATGGAGACACCGCCGCGTTTACCGATTGCCCGCGTCATCTATCGGTGGCTGCGCGAATTTGTGGTTCACTCGACGAAGAGCTGCTCGTCGACGCCATAACTGCGATCGTCGATCGACACGAAGCACTCCGATCGCAGTTTTCTGCGCGCTGCGACCGATTGTACCGGCGCATCGCTCCACGCGGCAGAGTCCAACTCGTTCGCCGCGACGTTAAGCATGGCTCGAGCGCTGACGTCGACAGCGAACTCCGGGAACACATCAATCTGCCGTTCGACCTCGAAAGTGGGCCACTCTACAGCGCTACTCTCCTGCGCCGTGGCAGCAGCGAGCACGTGTTCTGCTTCACTGCTCATCACATCGTCACCGATGCCTGGTCGAATAGACTATTCTGTAACGAGCTGAATGCCATCTACGCGAGTCTCGGATCGACATCGACAGTCGCTGTGCCACCGCTGGCGCTTACTTACCGCGACTATGTGACGTTCCAGTCGGCGCCCTACGGGCAGCCATTAACCGACCTCGTGGCGCGTTGCGTCGACCGACTGGACGGCGCTCCGTCGGCCATTACGTGGCCGCCAGATCGAACGGCACCGTCGACTCTTGACCCCGACCGTTCGTCGGTTCGTTCGCTTTCATTGACGCGAGAACATTCGGATGCGCTGCACGCGTTCGCGCGCGTTACGGGTGTGACATTGGCAACGGCGTGCCTTGCAATGTTCACGATTGTCCTATTCAGCGCAACCGGCGTGGACGACGTCGTCATTGGCTTGCCAATCGTGGACCGACCACGACCTGACTTTGAAAGCGTTATCGGCCTTTTTACAAACGTGTTGATCGTAAGGACCCGACTCGCCGGTAACCCTACCGTCGTTGATGTCTGCCAGCGAGTGAAGGCTTCGATCGCCGAAGCGATCCGTGATCGGCACCTGCCCTATGGCTATTGGCTCCGATCGCGACCACCTGCCTTCCGCACTCTATTCAACTGTGTCAACGTGCCAGTTACCAGACTTCGACTTCCAGGAACTGTCACGGAGGAGCTTCGCGTCACCGGCGATCAGCGTGCACGGGCGAGTCTCGGCCTCCATATTCATACGCGTAATGACGTGCTGACGTTGAAGGTGCTTTACGACGCGTCGCTTTTCTCAGCTTCGAACATCGACACGTTCATCCGATGCCTGGTGGCGGTGATCGACGCGTCCATTACGGACAACCGCCTGACACTCGCCGCCGCCGCGTCTGCACTATCTAAGATTCGCTCAGCTCATACGCATACCGATACCTCTGCTGACCAGCCGCACCTGCCGATCTGATCGTCACGGACGTTTGTCCGGGCGCCTGGACCGACATCGCAATTGCGTTCGTGTTCGGCCTGTTTGTAATTCTCTATGAGCCGTCCATATACCGATCCGATCGATCATCAGGCGACGTCAGCCAGTTGCCACTCTCGTGTCCAGTTCCCGCCGCACGCTGAGTCCGTACGCGAGGGTCCACTCTCGTATTCCCAACAGCGCCTCTGGTTCCTGGATCGACTGCTCGGAAGCAGCACGCAGTATCACATGACGAGCGCGGTGCGACTGCGAGGCCCTCTCGACGTCGCCGCGTTGCGGGAGTCGTTGAGAGATATTTGCGGCCGGCACCAGATATTGCGGACCGTCTATTTCGAGCGAAACGGCACGCCGCTGCAATCCGTCTGCAACGATCACGCCTCGCTGCCGTTTGTGGTTCAAGACACCGAGTCACTCACTGAACAGGTCGTAGACGAGGCCTTCGGTCGTGAATGGTCCACTCCGATACGACTGGACCGCGATTGGCCGGTACGGTTCACGCTTTTACGATGCAGCCCTGATCACCATGTCCTCTTGCATACATTCCATCACATTGCATTCGATGGATGGTCTCGCGGAATATTCAACCGGGAGCTGAGCCACCTGTATCGCGTACGTCTGGCCCACGAGGATGGCGATCTTCCGCCGCTTGCATTGCAATACCGCGACTACGCGCTACGACAACGACGTCAGGATATTGAGCATGGGCTGGACGATGGCATCGACTTTTGGCGGTCCCATCTCGAAGGAGCTCCCGACAAGATTGATTTGGGCGCTGCGCGCGCGGGCTTCAACGCGAACGCCCGTGGCGCAGTCTGGCGCTCGAGACTCGAGAGTCAAGGCGTATCGGTTCTGAAGCAGTTCAGTCGCAATCATCGGGTTACGCCGTACACTACGCTTCTTCTCGCATTCGGAGCGTTACTCTTTCGGCACACCGGACAACGTGATCTCGTCATCGGCAGCCCGGTGGCGAATCGGCCCTTCGCGGACCTTCGCTCATTAATCGGATTCTTTGCCAACACGGTGGCGCTCAGAATCCAAATACCGCCACGGGCGTCATTTGAGCATCTCCTCTCGTGCACGCGTAGTTTTCTTGTGGATGCATTCGCTCACGACAACGTGCCATTCGAACGGGTCGTGCAGGAATTGGCACCGCACCGTCAAGTAAATCTTCAGCCCCTGGCGCAGGTGACATTCGCGCTGCAGAATTCACCCGTGACCCCGCTGGCACTGAACAATGTGGCCACCGAGGTGATTGAACCGACCGAGTTGCGGTTGGGTTACGCCTTGTCGCTTCACGTTCGTAAAGACGGTGACGGCATCGCGCTCTCATGGCGTTACGACTCGTCCCTATTCAAGCAGTCAGAGATCGACGAGATTAGTCGACACTACCTGCGCTTGCTCGAGGGCGCGATGACGGCTCCGGCGTCGTGTATCGAGGCCATTCCCTTGCTCAGCAGCCGCGACAGGAAATTGATGCTCGAACGGTCCGTCGGCCGCACCCTCGACGTGACGACGACTGAAGGGACCAACCCGCTCGCGCTGTTCGAGGACAGAGCGGCGCGGGCGTCGAGCGACCCAGCGCTAGAAAGCGCGCACGCAGAGACGTTAACCTACGGTGAATTAGACAAGCGCGCCTGCCGGCTGGCAAGCGTCCTGAGGAGCCAGGGCGTCTCGGCCTCAACGCGCGTTGGGGTCATCTTACCTCGGTCCGTCGACCTTCCGGTCGCCCTCTTAGCCATTCTCAAACTTGGCGCAACCTACGTCGCCATCGATCCATTCCAGCCTGCGTTGAGGCAGAACGAAATAATTCGGCACAGCGAGGTTGGTATCCTTCTCGCGCCATCATCTGTGCAAGATCTGATGACGCATCACCAGCCGTTGCCGTGCTGCTACGTTGATAGCACCTCCAATCAGGACGCCCTCATCGCTCAGGACCCCGCAACCAATGGCGCCGCCCCTGCCTACATAATCTACACGTCAGGCTCGAGCGGATCCCCCAAAGGCGTGGCGATATTGCGCCGCTCTCTTGGTCACTATATTCGTGCACTGCCGGCAGCACTGCCCGAAGTGTTCTCTGCCAGGTACTTATCGACGGCATCACCTGCATTCTCATCAATCATTCGCCAAGTGCTTCTTCCGCTGTCACATGGCGGAACGGTCCTTCTGCCGCCGCGAGACGTCGTTGCCGATCCGGCAGCGCTCCTGGCGTTTGTCATTCGCAGCGGCGCCGGCGTTCTCGACATCGTTCCGACGCTATTTCGAGCGCTTGTGCGACAGTTGGAGAGCGATCGACAGGCACTCGCGGTCTTCAACCGGAATAGCCGGTTACGAACAGTCCTTCTGGCGAGCGAGACTCTTCCGGCTGATTTGGTTCGCCGATGGCAGGCGCTTAACGGTGGCACGACTCAGGTCTTCAACATGTACGGTCAGACGGAGACCACAGGTATCGCCGCGGTTCACGCGATAGGAGCGTCGTCAGACGTCGAACGAGATATCGTGCCACTCGGACGGCCCATTCCAGGGACGGCCGTCTACGTGCTTGACGAATTCCTGCAGCCACTGCCAAGCGGTGTGGAAGGCGATTTGTATGTAGGCGGAGCAACGGTAGGGGCCGGATACATTTCGGATCCGGAACTCACACGCAAGCACTTCATTCCAAACCCACACGCCGCGTCTGGTGCGCTATACCGAACCGGAGATCGTGGCGTATATACATCCGATGGAATCCTGTTGTTTCGCGGCCGCGCCGACCGACAAATAAAGATCCGCGGCATGCGTGTAGAGCCCGCGGAGCTCGAAAGCGCGCTGCGACTTCACGATAGCGTGCTCGACGCTGTCGTGCTGGGGGATGTGGATGACGGCAACGGAAATGCGCAACTGCACGCGTATATCATTCCACGCTCGCACGCGAGCTTTGATGCGAATCTGGTCCGTGCGCATGTCGCCGCCAGGTTGCCACATCACCTGCTTCCGTCCACCATTACTGCCGTCGATCAATGGCCATTGACGACTACTGGCAAGGTCGACTTCCGTGCCTTGCGTCTGATTCCACATCGTCCTCATGTGGAGACCCAGGCGGTCGCCGCTCCGTCGTCCAGCGATGAAGAGGCGCTGAGTGCGCTGTTTGCGCGAGTGCTCAAACAGGCCAATGTAGGTGTTGACGACGACTTCTTTGCGATCGGCGGCCATTCGCTGCAGGTGCCACAGCTGGTAAGTGAAATTCGGCATGCATTTCATGTCGAGGTTCCGCTGCGCACGGTCTTCGAGGCGCCTACAGCGAGACAGCTTGCGCGGGCAATCGGAACTACCCAGAGACGGTCTCGCCAGCCGTTGGTAGCCCTCGGTGAGCGCCAAGATGTTGCCCTGTCACGCGAACAGCGAATGTGCCTCGCCTGTATCGACCGTCTCGGCGCCGATCCGTTTAACCTGGTTGGCGCGCTGGATATCCGGGGCACTCTCGATACGAGTCGATTCGAACAAGCGGTCCAGCTAACCATCGCACGGCACCCGATCCTGCGGACTGTCTATCCGCACGGCCTGCCGCCGGCGGATCGGCAGGGTCGCGTTGGCGAGTGGCGTGGCGCGGCGATCCCATATACGGACTTGTCGAAGTCCGGGTCTCGCGCCCAGCAAGAGCATATCGCCGCTCTACTGCTCGAAGAGGCCGTTCGACCGCTCGATTTCGCCGCACATCCACCATTCCGGCTGCGATTATTGCGGTGCGCGGCAGACCACCACGTCCTTGTCAGAACCTTGCACGCGATTGCTGCTGATACCTGGTCCGCCAGGCTGTTCAACAAGGACCTGTGGCTGGCCTATCGGGGACCTGGCGATGTGACTACGGACCGGTCCGCGGACTCAGTACAGTTCGCCGATTTCGCTGCGTGGCAAACCGCTTGGCTTGATGAGACAACAATTGGTAACGCAGCTGACCATTGGGCCACACGCTTGGCTGGTGCGAACCTCGCTCGCTTGTTTCGCAGCCGGCACGAAACCGATATGACACCGCGTTCTGCGAACGCCGTACGATCCGTAGTACTACAGCCGGATGCGGCAGCGCTATTGTCGTTCAGCGCCAGCCATGGTGTTACGTCTCAGGTCACATTGCTCTCGGCGTTTGCCGTCGCGATGTATGGGTTGGGCTTCGGCGATGATCTGCTGATCGGTGTGCCGACACCCAATCGGATGGACGATCGACTAGGGGGGGTCATCGGACCATTTGAGAACATCTTGCCGGTGAGATGCCTCGTCGATCCCAGGCTGAGGTTTTCTGAGTTGCAAACACAGGTTCAAAAGACCGTGCAAAGCAGCGCTGCTGTACAGGACATACCCTTTCCCGCGGTCGTCGAGAAGCTCTACGGGTCCCAGACCGACGCATACCTTCCGTTTTTCAAAATTGTATTTGCGCATTATGGATCCGACGGTCAACATACGCTCGACCACTTGACGGCGACGACGCGGCCCCCAGATGGCATCCCGGCGCGAAATGACATCCAGGTCCTGACGCGGTACGTCGATAAGGAGTTACGAATCACATACCGTTACGATGAAGCGGTTATCAATCCAGGGACGATTCAGGTGATAGCAGACCTTCATCATCGCCTCCTGCATAGACTCCAGATGTCAACAGATACCGCGCTTAGCGGGCTTCTGTAGCTGCAAGGTGAATGGTCCACCCAACGTTGTTTGAGGTCGACATGCCCAATGCAAACGAAAGCGGAAGCGGCGATATTACTGGTCGTGTTCGTAATTGTATTGCAGAGGTGTTGGGAATAGATGCGGCCAGTGTCGGCGATGACGCTGTGCTGTTGGATCTCGGCGCAGACTCGGTCGCCTTCATGGATCTCGTATTCAAACTCGAACGAATGTTTGGAATCGTAATTCCCCGACGCTTCGCACGGCCGGACGTACATAGGTGTGACGATTACGTACATGTCGTGCGGGCTTTGGTGTCCGGCGCCGCCGAGACGAGCGTTCAGGCGTAGGCCGTAATGGCGCAAACCGATATCGTCGTTACCGGTCTCGGCGTCGCATCCCCCGCTGGTCTCGACGTGGCTGGCTTATGGGAGTCTCTGTCGAGTGGTCGCACTGGAATCGGGACAGGATCGGCTGAACAAACCGCCGCAGGCGTGCCCGTCGTCGCGAGCGTGAGAAGCATTGGCGCAGCGAGATGGCCGGGAGCGGTCAAGAGTATTCTGACGAGACCGTTGGAGCTTCTTTGCGTTGCGGGTGAAGCCGCGTATCGAGATTCCGACCTCACGCAATCGTCGTGCCCGCGCTCACGCCTTGGCGTCGTGGTTGGAGTAGCAGGACTTGAGGCCTACGGTGATGACGTAGCCTGCGCAACGATGAACTGCGACGACTTCAACGTTGCGACGTTTGCTCAGGCGATGCAGCGAGTACACCCGTTGAGGCGTTTGCGACACCTGCCAAACATCGCGGCAGGGCTACTCGCGATGAGGCACGACCTTCATGGCGCCGGCATCACTACTGTCGGCAGCATGGCCGGCGCCCTGGCAATCGACATCGGGTATCGGCTCGTCGCATCCGGCAGGCTCGATGCGGTCCTCTGTGGTGGAACCGATTCTCGTCTCACTCCCGCGCTGCTGTCGGACGTTCATAACTGCTGGCACATCTCTACGGAGCCCGACGCGAGCCGCGCATGCCGACCGTTGGACTCCTGCAGAAACGGAACGGTACCGGGAGAAGGCGCCGCGGTGTTGATTCTTGAATCTGGGGAGTGCGCCCGACGACGTCGCGCCCGAACGTACGCCGAGCTCACTGACATCGCCGTTGTCCACGGAATCCGTCGGCAGTGGGTCGCGACCATGTCATCAGCGTTTCAAGATATAGGAGTCCGCCCGGACATCCTGATTGCGAATGGAGATGGAGGGACGAGCTCGGACGCTGCGGAAGCGCGGGCGATTACTCACGTCTACGCGAAGGGACATCGTCCGCTGGTGACCTCAATCAAGGGCACGATAGGCCATACTTTGAGCGCATCGGGTGCATTCAACGCCGTTGCCGCGTGCCTGACTCTTGTCCATCAGCGTGTGCCCGCGGCCGTGGGCACAGAGTCTCCGATTGAAGGCCTGAGAGTGGTCATCGGACGGTCTCAGCAGGTGGAGGCACGGACGTCAGTGGCACACACGTTTTCCCCAGAAGGCGCTTCCGTAGCAATGGCATTCCGCGTCTCGCCATGGCAGAACGACGCAGAGTCGTAATCACCGGCCGTGGCATTATCAGCCCGTTGGGAAACTCCTGGGCTGAGAATGTCGCGGCGATGCATCGGGGCACAGACGCTGTTCGGCCATTAACGGTGTTCGAATCGGAAGGATTCCCGATCCGGGTTGCAGGCCAGGTTGAGGATATGTCGTTGCCTGCGGACGCCTCCGCGCGCGCGGAGGTGATGCTGCGCCGTGCCGCCAAGCAAGCTATTGCGGACGCCGACCTTGATACCAGCCTCTGGACAGTAGGGTTGAGTCTTGGTTTAGGGAGATATCCGGTAGCTTCGGAACACATCAGACTTCGGACCCCGCTGGGCGAAGATACGTATTACCAGCGGGTAACGGCGCAACTGGCGGCCGCAAATGGTCTTGAAGGGCCTCTTTGGACGATATCGACCGCGTGTTCATCTGGCAACGATGCCATTGGTCTCGCGTTTACCGCTATTCTGGCGGGCCAAGCCGACGCAATTGTCTGCGGCGCGGCGGACTCGCAGCTATCACCGGTCACGATGTGTGAATTCGTCTCATTAGGGGTTGCCGCGACATCGACGAACAACGAAGAGGTCCGCTCACGGCCGTTTGATCGCCATCGAAAGGGACTTGTCCTCGGAGAAGGTGCAGGTGTGTTCGTCATCGAAAGCCTCGAGCGCGCGCGGGCGAGGCATGCTCCTGTGCGCGCCGAGCTACTCGGGTATGGCTCGTCAATGAGCGCGTATTCGTTAACGCGTGAGCAGCCGGACGGAACAGGGCTGGTGGATGCGATGACAACCGCGCTCGCTGACGCGGAATTGAATCCAGATGATATCGACTACATCAATGCTCATGGCACCGGCACCATCGTGAACGACCCAATCGAGACGATAGCGATCAAACGGTTGTTTCGATCACACGCACGACGGGTTCCCATCAGTTCGACAAAATCAATGACTGGTCACCTGTGCGCGGCTGGCGCGGCGGTCGAACTCGCTTTCTGCCTGATGACATTGGGATCGGGCGTTGTCCCTCCCACAATCAACTTGTCGGAGCCAGACCCTCTCTGCGATCTTGATTACGTACCAAACATCGCACGCCACATCCAATGCCGTCGTGTAATGTCCAATGCCGCCGGCTTTGGCGGACAGAACTCCTCGCTGATCGTCGGCTCATTGTAAAGCGCCAGCCTCCTGGAGTTCCAGATGGAGCCTATATCGGTCGAGACGACCATACTGTGGTCTCCACGGGCAAGCGCTCGCTGCTGATGGAACGTCGAGCAAGGCAGTTACGACGCGGAGGTTTCGCTACGACGCGTCCTTCGCAAGCGATTCAAGTATGGTCTAGCGACGATGGTGTAAAACCCATGTGTAGAAAGCTGACGGCAGCACGTGCAGCGTCAAAGCGCGATGAGGGTGGCAAGGCAGAGCTGTGGTCCTTAGACGGCCTTTTCGCACAAGTACCGGACCTCGCGTCATGTGCGGCTTTCGTCAGCAAGAGACGTACGAGCGCTGATTCGACGTCACGCGGCCCCTCGAATCGAACACGATCGAAGGGCGCGTCCGATATCAACGGAATTCCAGTGTGGGATTTCAGTGGTCGCTCACGTGTCGAGACGATGCGCGCAATTCAACGCGAGGTTCTTCGCGGATGCGACGAGTCGGCACCGCGGCCAGGTGCGACATTAGTAAAGGTCGGAGCGCAGCGTTACCAGCTCCTGATGATGTGGCCATCAGAGAACGGACTCGAATCACGTGTAGGAACACGTCAGCGAACTGCTGTACGTTCTCGTCAATCCCACGATATCAGAAAGGTGAGGCCCTTACAGACGACGCCTGTCTCCGGATCGACCGTTCGGCAGCGGGCCTGCGATGTTGAATGCTTCGCCGTTCCAGATCCGGTGAGCCGAAACCGTCGATGCAGTTCAACGGTGCAGCGTGGAGGCGCACCGGTGGCTCTTGTGACAACGCTTGTGACGCTGCTGCAACAGGAATTGAGGGGCAATTGCTGGCATCTCGACGTGTCATGCGACTCGGCGCTGCGCACGCACTTTGCGAATGAGCGTGGTTCACTTGCGAAGGCTTGCGGTCGTCCCACTGAAGGGGAGAACAATGCGGGACTCGACGCCAGGGCACTAAGGGGCGGCGATGCAAACGTGTGCGTCATCCAGGGGTCGACGAATCGCCACAGCGACTGTAGAGCGGCCCCACCTCGGATACGTGTGGGTGTCTCGGTGCGGAGACGGGTCCCGAGTGTTCGCATGACAGGTGTTACCTGGCATTGCGAACCTGTAGATCTAACACCTTCATCACATGAACTGAAGTGGACATTCTGGCTCGATTCTGGAGGATGCCGCGGGTGTCTGCGTTTTGACGGTCAACTCTTCGAAAGAGACGTTGTGTTGAGCCTAATCGCCCGCTACTGTGAATTGATTGGGTGTGACAGTCGCGGCGGTATGAGCGCTCTGAGCAGCGCGTCCCTTGGACGCATATAGGCAAAATGGCATGGTACTTCCACAGACGCAGGTGCGCTTGATCCGGTTCGTGGACATCCTCCGAAAGGCGGATACGAAGTCCAGACCGATGGCAGACACGCCCCAGCGCCGGCCGCGCCGGTGATTCGATGACGACTTCAAAGGCCAGGCGGTTCGGCTCGGCAGTATGAGTCGCACCGGCGATTGCTACGACAACTCGTCATGGAAGCGTTCTTCTCCACCCTGACAACCGCGCTCGCCTATCGCTTCGAGAGCTGTGGCGAGGCCAAGGTGCAGTTGTTTGACTACATCGATGGGTTGTACAACCAGCGCCGCCTCACTCCGAGCCTCGGCACATTTCGATGGATATCTGTAGCGCTGATCATCACGCCTCCCATCACTACCTAATCACCCTGATAGGCCGTGCTATGTCTTACTTCACAGCCACCGCACGATAATGCCGTCTGCCATGTCGCTTCTGGATCGGCTCACTCATATCGCGAACGACGCTCCAGACCAGCTGGCTGTCTACTACTCTCACCGCGCAGTGACATTCGGCCGTGTCGCCGCTGGCGCCAATCGATGTGCGGCAGCGCTGGCCGAGGCAGGCGTAGGCTGCGGCGATGGCGTTGCTATCGTCGCCAATGTGTCGCCGGAATTGATCGCGATGCTTTTCGCGATAACTCATTGCGGCGCTTTTTATGTCGGCGTTGATCCTGAGTGGCCGCACGGCCGTGTTGAGCAGATTCTGCGTGAATGCGGCGTGCGTTTGGTAATCACGGATGACCCAGCAACAGGCCGCTTGAGCGGGATTCCCTCTATGTTAGCTCGCGAGGTCTGCTCCAGCGACAACGGTTGGCGATCGACCGTAGTCCCGCCTGGCGCCGCTGACCGATGCCAGCTCGTCAACGTCGTGTACACGAGCGGGAGCACCGGCCACGCGAAGGGCATACGAATTCCACTCGAATCCGTGCTTCATCGTATTTCTTCAACATGGTCAACACACCAGTATCACGCCACCGATCGCGCACTCGTTTATCGCCTACCAGCGATGATCGGGTTTTCCTCGGAATGCTTCGGCCCTCTTGTTTCGGGTGTCGGCGTGGTGGTGCCATCGGATGCTGAACGCAGGGATCCTCGGGCACTGGCGGCGCTCTGCGTGCGCGCGCGCGTGAGCCACGCCTCCCTGCCACGGGTCGTCGTGCGGACGTTGCTGGAGTTGACGGACGTCTCCGAGCAATCGTGGCGGGATCTCCGCGTGGCTCGGACCACAGGGGAGCGTTTGGATTGGGACACGGTCAGGCGGTGGTACGACCGCTTTCCCAGCGTTCCACTCATCAACTGCTATGGTGCATCGGAGTGCGGGGGCGCCGCCGCGTACGACACGAGTCGGGCATCGGGCCATGAGTCAGAGCCCGTTCCTGCCGGTCGACCCGCGCCCGGTGTACGCATCTTCATTCTTGACGATCGAGGACAGGCCGCGGCGCCTGAGGAGCGAGGCGACGTTTATGTCGCCGGTCCAAATGTCGCACTTGGCTATGTGGACGACCGTGATCAACGACCAACGTTTGTCGACAACCCTCTCGCGGGCGGTCAGCGGATGGTGCGTACCGGTGACATCGGTTACTGGACGGCGGACGGACTGCTGGTGATCACTGGTCGTGCCGATCGCCAAGTGAAGATCCGCGGGTACCGTGTCGCACTCGAAGAAGTCGAGCAGGCTATTCGAACCGCGGCTGGCGTTCGTGATGCAGCGGTGGTCGCCTACGAGCATCCTCCCGGCAACATGAACCTGGTGGCCTATTATGTGACGTCGTCCCGCGACCTGTCGCACGCGGATCTCCACGACCTCTTGTCCTCGTACATGATGCCTTCATCTTTGGTCAGAGTGGACGCGATGCCACTCACGGACAGCGGCAAAGTGGATCGCCCAGCGCTCTGGACACGATGGGGCAGCGGGACACAGGCGACCGTACAAGTCGACGGCGACGGTCAGCCGAACGGCACCTTGGCCTTGGTGCTCGCGAGCTGGTGCGAGGTGCTCGGCCGGATGGTAGACCCTGATCATGATTTCGTGTCTGTCGGCGGTAATTCGATTCTGGCAATGCAAGTTAGTGCTCGTCTGAGCGACAGATTGGAACAGCCTGTGCCGGTTGACTGGCTGCTTAGCGCACCATCGGCTCGCTCCTTCGCTGTGCAGATCGACGCGTCGCTCAACGGATCGCGGCCGACTTGTCTGCGTTGAACACATTCTCTGATTGAATCGGCGCCCTGCCGGGTTCCGCCACGGCACATTTACCACTGCCCTTCAGGCTTCCACCTATGACGCTGGACCAATGGATTGTGCTGTCGCTCGTCGTAGTGGTAATCGGTGGGCATGCCATCGAGGTCGTACTGCGACGCGATGACTGGCCCTTCTCGGCGTACGAAATGTACGCACATCTGATTCGTGATTACGAACACAGTCCGTACTGTCCCTTACCAGCACTGGTTGAGCCTGGCGATGTCGCCGCCCTCGTGTTGACCGCGACCTTTCCCGGCGGCCGCCGCACGCTGCTGACGACGTCGCTTTTCCACCCCTTGGTGTTCCCGCTCGACAGGCGTGAGATTACCCTGTGCATGTCCAGCTCCCTTCGCACCGGGGGTTCGGTCGATGTGCTGCTTACAGGGCTATTGCGGATGACAGTCTGGCGCGCCGTGACGTACGGCGTTACGCCACCGATTGCGCTCGAGATAGCTCTCTACAAATGGCGCATCGCGGATCTTCGAGGCCAACGACACACTCCGCCAGACGCCATCATCGCGGTGGCCAAGGTTGAGGCCGACCGATGCCAATATATGGATGGCAGTTCAACGCAATAGATCCGCACGAGTTGCAGCTCGGCCTTGTACGGATTCTCTTTTTTGGTTGGCTCGCCGGGACGACCCGTTGGTCGAAAACGATCCAATTGGCCGATGTCCATATGCGCTGCCCCGAGCTCTGGCAGCCAAGCGGATTCATACCAGCACTTGCCGGACCGGCTGTCGCGAGCGCGCTGACCAGGCACGCGCGCGAACTAACGCTGCTCTGGCAAGTGGCGTCTGTGCTTGCAGTAGCAGGAGTACTGTTCCCCATCGGCAACATCGTCTGCATTGTCTTGTTCACTATTCTTGTTGGATACACGCAACAATTTGGCAAGACGAGCCGCTCGTTCAACATCGTTCCCTTTGCAGGTGTCTATCTTTCGTGTGCACCGGCTGATGCCTTGGCGCTCCTTCCGCTGGGGAACGTCGTGTCACCAGCGCTTGGCCATTCCTGGCCGGTTCAACTCGGACGCCTTACGCTTGCCACGATCTGGTTCGTCGCGGGGTTTGCAAAGGTCAGACACAGCGGGATTCGTTGGGCATGGTCTGACAATCTACAGCTCCTCATTCGACTTCACCTGATGGACTACACGTTCATGAGACCGGCCGCCCCAAGGCTCTCACGATTAGTGGTGTCTCACGATCTTGTGTGTCGTTTATGCGCCGCTGGCGTGATCTTGGTCGAACTGTCGTATCCATTGGCATTGTGCAGCACTGTGCTGGCGATCTGCATCGTGCCGTTATCGATACTGTCGTTGTGGTCGTTTCACCTTCTCCTTGGACCAGCATTTGTTCCGCTAGCTGTTTCTACGGTTCTGTTTTGGTTTCCATTTGACTGGGCCGCTCGGTCTTGTGGAGCGATTCCCGCGTGCGCGGCGTTTGTATCAGCTGTGCTTATTGTGAGCCGGTTGCCACTGTGGTTGGCCAGGCGGTCGATCCGACCTGTCCGATCCATGGCTGGATCACCAATGAAGGCACCAGCGGCTTCGTTATAACGTCGCACAGAGCTGCGTAACATCGCCGCGGTCGCCATGCACCGCCCGAAGCGCGGTGTGTGTAACGCCCACCTCTACTGTGACGGCCGTTGACAGGCCGGCGATACCTAATCTGAAGCTTATTGCGTTGGTTCATCCTCTGTCCTCGTATGCTGCGTGCGGGCTGCGGCACCGGCTCGGTGGCACTACATGCCCACGCGCCCGTTCGAGGACAGCCACGCACAGCTGTCGCGCGTTCAGGCAGCTAGTCTGCGCCGCTGTCGCCTTCACGTGGTTGGCGGCCGGCAATGGCGCTCTTGAAGCGCAATCACAGAGGCCAGAACTGATGATGCTTGCTCCGCTTCGAGAAAGGGTCGAACGTATAGGCGCTCAAGTGTTACTGACGTGGCCGCTACCGCTGCAGGGATTTCGCTACACGTTCGATGTGGTCGCGTCGGCCGATCCGAATGCGCGTACATCGGCCACCGGACGCGTTGTCGTCACGACTGCGTTGCTCGAGACACTCGAGTCGGACGATCAACTCGCGGCGGTTCTCGCGCATGAGATCGCACATGTCGAAAACCGACACGCATTTCAGTTGTCGCGGGTGGCACACAGGGCCGGTCTTCTCTGGAACTTGGCATCGCCGGACGGTGCCGTCGGTGGCGGCTTCGATGCCGTTCGGGCTGAGGCAGCAATTCCGCCTATTCGTGCATATCTCGCCACTTTTTCGCGACAGTTGGAGGACGACGCTGATCTGTTCGCCTCGATCTTCCTCGAATGTTCCGGCCGGAGCGGAGACCTGTTAGCCGACGCTCTCGAGAAGCTGAGTCGTGCCAGGCTACAGACGGACCTCGCGTACGGGCCATTTTCCACGCATCCCGTGTTGTCGAGTCGTATGCAGCGTCAGCAGGTGATGACAACCGCGGATCGCGTGCCTCTACAGCAGGCGTTCGACGCATTCGGTAAAGACGATGTTCATCTCGCCACTCTGCAACTGCATTTTCAGCAGCTTCGGGGAGAATGGCTAGAGATTGTGGCTTCGTTGATTGCCGCCCCTGCGTTTCCGCCCGATGGTGCTTTCCAGGGCATCGAAGTTCATTTGAACACCGAACGTCTGATGTTCCAATCGCTCCGACTTGAAGTCGCGAGTGGCGTCCAGCTCAACGTAGTGTTTAGGTTGCGGCGCTCGACCCTGCTGGCTGGAGGCGTGACAGGAATTGTGCTGCACGTGGGAAGAGTCGGACGCTGGACCACACGCAATGGCAGCGATCCAGGAGGTTCAGCATTAGGAAATGCCGCGAATTGCGCCGGCAGGTCGATAGAACCGTCTATCGTTCGCCATTGATCTCGGACCTCTCGCCACCGGCATGCGGTATCCGCTTCGACTTGAAGCGGCGCATCGAGACTGCGTACGGCGCAGATGCCCCTCGCGCAGTGAGCCTGGGCCATCACGCGCTACTGCTACGTGCTTCAGAATCCCAGACGTTCCGGCGCCGCAGTTCCTATCCATTTGTTGTTTCCAGCCGAAGAAGGAGAGATTGCACATGAACATGCGTCCATTGCGCGATCGCATTCTGGTCGAACGCATCGAGGAGGCCGAGCAGCGCATCGGCGACATCATCATTCCCGATTCCGCCAGAGAGAAGCCGCAGTCTGGGCGGGTCATCGCCGTCGGTAAGGGTCGCGTCGACGACAAGGGCGATGTTTGTCCGCTCGACGTAAAGGAAGGCGAAACAGTCCTTTTTGGCAAGTATGGCGGCTCAGAGGTGAACATCAACGGCAAGGAGTACCTCATTCTTCGCGAAGACGACGTGCTCGGCGTGCTGGAGGAGTCGCGGCAGCGTGAGCTCGCCACGGTGTGAGAGAAGGGCGCTTGGCTTTCCGAACTGGATCACGACATTCACCTGTTTCATTTTCATGAGGAGCTATGGCAAAGCAAATTGCTTACAGCGAAGGCGCGCGGCACACGCTGCTCTGCGGCGTGAACAAGCTCGCGGATGCGGTAAAGGTCACGCTCGGTCCGAAGGGACGCAACGTCGTCCTCGACAAGAAGTTCGGATCGCCGACCATCACCAAGGATGGGGTGTCGGTGGCGAAGGAAATCGACCTGAAGGACCCGGTCGAGAACCTCGGCGCGCGCATGGTGCGGGAGGTGGCGAGCAAGACCTCGGATATCGCCGGTGACGGCACGACCACGGCGACGGTGCTCGCGCAGGCGATCATCCGCGAAGGGTCGAAGAACGTGGCGGCGGGCGCGAACCCGATGGCGCTCAAGCGCGGCATCGACAAGGCCGTCGAAGCGGTCGTCGCGGAGATCAAGGCGTTGAGCCGTCCCGTCAGCGGCAACATGGTTGCGCAGGTCGGCATCATCTCGGCCAACAGCGACCAGACGATCGGCAACATCATCGCGGACGCGATGGAGAAGGTCGGCAAGGACGGCGTCATCACCGTCGAGGAAGCCAAGACGATGGAGACGTCGCTCGATGTGGTCGAAGGCATGCAGTTCGACCGCGGCTATCTCTCGCCCTACTTCGTGACCGATCCCGACCGGATGGAAGTGGGGCTCGACAATCCGCTGATCCTCATCCACGAGAAGAAGATCTCGAATCTCAAGGACCTGCTGCCGGTTCTCGAGAAGGTGGCGCAGAGCGGGCAGGCGCTGCTCGTCATCGCGGAAGACCTCGAGGGCGAAGCGCTCGCCACGCTCGTCGTCAACAAGCTGCGCGGGACGCTGAAGGTCGCCGGCGTGAAGGCGCCAGGCTTCGGCGATCGCCGCAAGGCGATGCTCGAGGACATCGCCATCCTCACCGGTGGCCGTGCGATCACCGAGGACCTCGGCATCAAGCTCGAGAATCTGAAGGTCGAGGATCTCGGCCGCGCCAAGCGCGTCGTGATCGACAAGGACAACACGACGATCATCGAAGGCTCCGGCACGAAGAAAGCCATCGAGGGCCGCGTGAAGCAGATCCGCACCCAGATCGAGGACACGACCTCCGACTACGACCGCGAGAAGCTGCAGGAGCGGCTCGCGAAGCTGGTGGGCGGCGTGGCGGTCATCAAGGTGGGCGCCGCGACCGAGTCCGAGATGAAGGAGAAGAAGGCGCGCGTCGAGGACGCGATGCACGCGACCAAGGCGGCTGTCGAAGAGGGGATCGTTCCAGGTGGCGGCGTGGCGCTGCTGCGCGGCGCGGCCGCCCTCGACAAGCTCGCCAAGGGCGGCAAGCTCGATGAAGACGAGCGGCTCGCCGTCGAGATCATCCGCCGCGCCTGCGAGGAGCCGATCCGCTGGATCGCCCACAACGCGGGCGTCGAGGGATCGATCGTGGCCGCTAAGGTCCGCGAATCGAAGGACCGCGACTTCGGCTACAACGCCGCGACCGAGACCTACGAAGACATGGTCAAGGCCGGCGTGATCGACCCGACCAAGGTCGTCCGCTCCGCGCTGCAGAACGCCGCGTCGATTGCGGGGCTGCTGCTGACGACCGAAGCGCTGGTGTCCGAGCTGCCGGAAGAGAAGAAGCCGGCCGCGCCGATGCCCAACCACGGCATGGAGTACTGAAGGCTACGCGTCGCGATGTCAGGGGTACCTCGGAAGGGACGTGAGTCGCGACGCGTGCACCTCACTCGGCCACGGTTTACGCACGACCGGCCGACTCGACCCCTGCGAAGTTCGAAGTTCGGAACGCCTATCTAGCTCACGTTAATACTTGCAGTCCAGCGGTCGATCGACAGAGCTCATCTCGACTCCGTGAGCCGCCGCGAGACGAGTACTAACTAATCTTAGTTGCCGTTCGGCGACTAGTGAACGGATTCATGATTATTTCCAGGACTCCCCTTCGCGTCAGCTTTGTAGGCGGCGGAACGGATCTTGAGGATTTCTACCTTCACACGCCCGGCGCGGTTGTTGCTACCGCAATCGCCAAGTACATCTACATTACGGTTACGCGCAGCTTCGATTCGCGCATCCGAGCGAGCTATTCCATCACGGAACTCGTCGAGTCTGTCGCGGACCTCCGTCACGAGCTTATTCGCGAATGTCTTCGAAAGATTGGGTCAGCTGGCGCGATAGAAATCACTTCTATTTCCGACGTGCCCTCGGACGGAACGGGACTCGGCTCGTCGAGCAGCTATACCGTCGGCCTGCTCAACGCCCTGTATGCGCATCACGGTCAACACGTCTCATACGACCGCTTGGCAAGAGAAGCCTGCGAGATCGAAATTGACCGATGCGGCAAACCGATTGGCAAACAGGATCAGTATCTCGCCTCGTACGGCGGCCTCCAGTACCTCCAGTTCAGTCCAGACGGTTCTGTGCTTGTCGAACCGATCATTTGCTCGGCCAGAACGCGAAGGCGGCTGGAGTCAGATCTTCTACTGCTCTACACGGGTGTGACGCGCTCGGCGAATCCGATCCTGGCGGCACACAAACGCAATCTGGGGAACGCGAGGGTGAGACAGAGTCTCCAGCATCTCGTCCGCCTCACCGACGTTGCCAGAGATGCCTTACGGGCCAACGATCTTACTGCGTTCGGCGAGATTCTGCACGAAGGCTGGATGCTGAAGAAAACGACCGTCGAGGGGACAAGCAACAGTCTCATTGACGCCTGGTACGACACGGCACGCGCACACGGCGCGCGCGGCGGCAAAATCACCGGCGCCGGTGGCGGCGGCTTTCTGCTGCTGTACGCGCCAGCTGAAGATCACCCACGTATTTGCCAGGCATTGCCGCATCTTCGGCCGGTGCCAGTGCGGCTGGAACCCCATGGAACCAAGATCATTTACGTCGAGGAGATCGAAAGTGATTGATCAAGCTCCCTCGCATCGAAACGGCTTCGTCACAACATATCTCGATGACGTCAGTCGGTGTCTCCACTCCATCGAGCCCGCGGCCGTCGAGCGATTTCTCACGTCGCTCGAACGTGCCTACGAGGATGATCGACAGATTTTCATCATCGGCAACGGCGGCAGCGCCTCGACATCAACTCATATCGCGTGTGATCTGGCCAAGAATGTCACTCCGTATTCATTGTCGTCGGCTCCGCAGTCGCAACCGATCGCGAGACGGCTTCGCGTGATCTCCCTTACTGACAACGTCGCCCTCATTACCGCCGTCGCGAACGACTGCGGGTACGAACATGTGTTCTCCCAGCAATTGACCAATCTTCTTCAGAAGGACGATTTGGTCATTGCGATTTCGGCAACCGGCAATTCCCCCAACATTCTCCACGCACTCAGGCTTGCCCGTGACCGCCGGGCACATACCGCCGCGCTGCTGGGATTCGGTGGAGGGCGAGCGCGCGATCTCGTCGAAGTCGCTTTAGTGGTGCAATCAGACGACTACGGCCACGTCGAAGACTTGCATCTGGTGATGTGTCATCTCGCTCGAGCGTGGATGCATCGCTTCTGCTCGCAGTCTTCAGAATCGGTGCAACGACACACCTTCTCACAGCTACAGACTCGGGCGGCGGAATGGGCACTGAGCGACGTGATGGACCAATAAAGGCATGAAGGCATTTCTGCTCGCCGCCGGAGAAGGCCGTCGTCTCCGGCCACTAACCGACAGCATCCCGAAATGCCTCGTGCCAATCCGCGGCAGGCCACTACTGGAACTGTGGCTCGAACTCCTCGAGCGAAATGGCGTGACCGATGTCCTGGTCAACGTTCATCACGCACACGAACAGGTGACCGCCTTTCTCAAGTCGTATCGCTCGTCGATGTCTATTGCGACCGTTTACGAGGACCGATTGCTTGGAAGCGCCGGTACCGTACTTGCCAACTGCTCTTTCGTCGCCGGCGAATCGAGCTTCTTGATCGTCTATGCGGACAACTTGACCAATCTCAAGTTACGCCAGATGGTGACATTCCATTGCCAGCGGCGGACGCCGATTACCATCGCCGTGATACGCACCGATTTCCCGAGCGGGAAAGGAACCGTGCGCCTGGGCCGATGCGGTCGTGTGTTGCAATTTGCGGAAAAGGCTGAACTGCCACTCTCCAATGTTGCCAATGGCGGTGTTTACGTAGCGAGTCGCGCGCTCTTCCGCTATCTCACGCCGCCGTTATCCCGGCGTCGTGAGTTCGATTTTGGCTACGATGTGTTTCCACAGCTGGCGCCGAATATCGCCGCTTACGAAGTCAGCGACTTCCTGATGGATATCGGGACTCCCGAAGCATACGACGTCGCGCAGCGAACCTGGCCTGGCTTCTAAGGCGGCGACCGCCTGCGAGCGGCCGCCGGCGACGGCTTCGGGTTCTTGGCGGGACCGGCACGGAAGGACGGCACACATGGCTATCGCAACTGCGGAGATGCGCTCCGAGCTATACGTGAATGGATATAGCTTCGAGGAGTACTTAGACTATCTGCAACGGGATCATCCTCGGTTATATGATCTTCTCAGCGTCGAGAGATGTGGCGATGCCGAGCGGCATATTGCGCAGATGAATATGAGATCGTGGGAGTTCGAGGGTGCGGCGGCTGGTGGTCGTGGCTTCGCCTACAACGCGGCACAGAAGAGTACGGACAATCGACGCGTCGGCATGCTCCGCCTTCTGAAATGCTTTCAGTCTTCCCGCGAAGCGGCGGGTCACCGTCTCAGGATTCTCGATGTACTCGGAGGCGACGGGACCTTCGCCCGGTTTTGTAGAACGCTCGGGCCTCACACTCCGCTGATATATACAGCTGACATCTCGAAATTTATGATCGACGCCTGTCACGCGCTGTCGTTACCGTGCCTGCGTCAGTCGGCAACGAGAAGCTTCCTCCGTGACAATGTCTTGGACGGTGTTCTCATCGCCTATGGCAGCCATCATCTCGATACCAATGCGAGGCAACTCGCCGTTGGCGAAGCGCACCGAACATTGAGAGCGGGCGGCCGTCTCGTGTTGCACGATTTCGAGATCGGCGGCAGATGCGTCAAGTGGTTCGAGAGCGTTGTGCATCCGTATTCGCGGACGGGACATCCGCATGCTCATTTCTCGCGCGACGAAATGCACCGTCTCTTTAGAAGCGCAGGGTTTCGTGATGTCAGGACGTGTGACATCGACGACTCGTTCACGTTACGCGGCAAGTCGCCAGAAGAAGCCAGGCACAATGCCATCATGCACATGTACGACATGTACGATCTGATCAAGCTTGCGGACCTTCCAGGCGATATCGCACCTCGGCTTGAGCGGCATATAGCGGGCACGCTCGGACCGATATCGATTCGCCGCGACGGTGGCGTATACGTGGCACGCATTCCGCGTAATGCCATCGTTGCCGTTGGGACCAAATAGATGAACAACAGCTAGACTAGCCGTCGCGAACCACCGGCCTTCTCGCCAGTGTTTGCTTCCCTTGCCCGCCGGCACCGACCTGTCCCTCGAACAACGGCCCCGCCGGCCCTGTCGCCGTGGAGCTCACGCTCCAATGCGTCGGCTTCTTTCTCTTCGTCCTTTTGGTCTGTTTCTTCGTCTTCTTCTTCGCCATCGCGACCGATTCAACGCAAAGCACGTTGCGACACCGGACTATACGCTGCGCGACAGAAATACGGCGGCCAGCCGGTCTATCACCGCCTACGACGAAGCCGCGGCGACCGAGTACTGTGCAGGAGCGGCAGAGCCCCGCCGCCGTCGAAGATCGCACCAGACGCCTTCACATCCCGAGCATGCGCGGAAGAATCGGCGGTGCAGCATTGGGTCAGGCAAGGGTCAACGGCCGGTGGATACCGTTGGACGATGAATATCGACGAATCGGTAACGAAGGGCGCGGTCGCGGGAGCGCGCTTCGTAATCGCGGCGAGGCAGCAGCGCTGCGCCTCGCTGTGAACAATCTGTGAACAATTTGCTCCCGAACAGCGAGGAATGCCGGCTAGCCTCGCGAGTTCCTCTTCCCTCACCCAGGTGTTTGCCGCACGCCCCGTGATAGCCGGTGCAGTGGTAGTAGATGTACTGTCTCTTCTTGATTTCAGCAGTGTACGCGCACCCACAGCGGCCACAGGTCACAAGGCCTGCAAACGCATGCTGCCGCTTGGTATGCCGCGGATGATTCGCGGCCTCGAATGCGTCCTGGACGGCTTTGAACAGGCTGCGGGAGATGAGCGGCTGGTGCTGCCCTTCGTACGTGCGATCGAGCCACTGGAAGTCACCGCAGTAAATCGGATTCTGGAGAAGCTGGTGAATCTTCGCACGGACGAGCGCCTTACCTGAGTTGCGATTCGTCAGTCCGGCGGCCGCGGCTTTCGCGGTGAGCGCTTTCAGCGAGTACTCACCGGTGGCGTACCACTCGAACAGTTTCGTGATGATGGGCGCACGTTCTGGATCCGGCTCGATTCTGCGCGTGACGGGACTGTTCACGTAGCCAATCGGTGCCACGCTCGGCCAGTGTCCCTGTCGGGCCTTTTCGAGCATGCCTTTCCGAACCTCTTCGCCGAGATTGTCGACGTAGTTCTTCGCAATCAGGACCTTGATCCCGTGCAGGAACTTGTCTGCTAAACGGGACTGCGGGCCGACGACGACGTTCTCTTTCACGAAGTGAATGTCTACGCCGAGCTCGTCGATCTGTACCCAATCCTCGATGTTGCGGTAGAGGCGATCCACGCCGCATCCAGAGGCGCTGTTCATGCAGCAGATCGTCCGGACGCTGACGATGGCGGAGGAGGGTGTCGTGAGCCGACGGCAGGTTTTGATCTGCGATCGGGATCGGAAACGGAGCCAGTATGTCCGGCGTCGGCTGCGGGACGCGGGCATCCGCGTCGTACTGATCCCCGAGCGCGCGCCCAACGCGAACGCCTATGCCGAGCGATTTGTCAGGTCGATCAAGGAAGCATGTCTCGATCGGATCATTCCAATCGGTGAGTGGCACTTCCGGCACGTCATCCCGGAGTTCGTCGAGCACTATCATCGCGAGCGGAATCATCAGGGTCTCGACAATCGACTCATCGCGGCCACGTAAATGACCGACAGGACGGGCCGCGTGCGATGCCGCCGGCGGCTTGGCGGGCTGCTCAACTCTTATGAGCGGGCGGCGTGACCGTAACAGTCGGCCGAGACCTGGAACATTACGATCATCGCGAGCGGAATCATCAGGGTCCCGACAATCGACTCATCGCGGGGACGCCGGTGACCGACAGGACGCGCCGCGTTGCGGTGCCGCCGGCGGCTTGGCGGGCTGCCCAACTTCCATGAGCGGACGGCGTGATCGTAGGGTCGGCCGAGAACTGGAACATTACGGGCCTGACGGGGTCGGCGGAGTTCTAGGATATTACGCGGTCAGCGCTAACGACATCCCTGACGCTTGCGACTCTTTGAGTGCATCGTGGTCACGGGCGGATTGCCTTCGGCCTACTCGGGCGCCTCCACTATCAAGGACGCGTCCTCAGATTCGAACAGCTTCTGGCCGGCTTTCGGAACCGCTAGTCGTTGCAGACAGTACAGCCTCCAGCACGCGTCCCAGACAGAATCCTCTGGGCTTAGCCGATCGATCCTGAGGCCGAGCTTGTCCGCTGCATCCGCATTGATCACCTGCCCGTGTGAACGCCACTGCTTCGTGTCGAGGAGTTTTACCGCGACGAGCGTGTAGATGTCTGGGCACATCCGTTTGAGCTGGTTTTCTGCAAATTCGCGCGCTCGCGTTTTGACTGATTCGAAGTGAACAATTCGAGCCGGTTCGAATTTGTTCAACAGCAGTTGGGCGACAACGTCATTCGGATCACTCTTCAGGCGCTGCGATAGCTGTTCGTAGCCATCCAAGTACGCCTGAATCGACTGCGTTGCACGATCGCCGTCGCCATCAACCATGGTGACTTGCGGATCAATGGGACCGAGCTCGGAGGTATCGCTCATTACGATCGAATCGGCACCAATGGCCATCAGTGTGCCGGCGCTCTTGGCAAAATCAGGGACGATGACCCGTAAACGTCCGACACCGACGCGAAGCCGCAAAATGGACATCAGCTTCTCCGCGGCGTCGATATCGCCACCTGATGTATGGAGAAGTAGGTCAATACTCGTGTTGACACGAAGTCGGTATAGCAAGTCGTTGAAGTAGACAGTGTCTGAACGCTCGATCAACGAGTCTGGTCCACAAACGTACGCAATCAGCGGCGACCCGGTCAGATCCTGAATTGTGCGAAACATCTCCTGTCTGTGATAACGGCCAGCGTGAAGCGCTTCAAACATTGGGGTCTTGGCGTTACGCACTGATTCGCTCATCGCGTTCTCCATGAACTGCCGGGCCCACGATGCTCGCGTCCGAACCCGAAGGCCGGAACCCAATTCACGTGCCCGTGGTACAGGAGGTAATGACAGCGTCGGTCGGACATCTCCATGTCCACGCTGGGCGAGATCGTCAATGGGGCGTCCGTCAAAACCGTCCAATGAGGCCAACGAGCTCGATCGAGATTGAGCATGACGCGATGCCCTGTACCGCAGGGGCAGTCAAAGGCGACCCACTTTGACAGCCCTTCGGACGCGACCAGGACAGCCTCATATGCCGACATCGTCGTGGGGATCTGATCGGCTTCAGAAACGACCAGCCCAACGCGCCAGGGCCCAGGATGCCGCGATTGCCACCAGCGTTTTAGACCGAGTCTGGCCACGTCTGCTCCAGCAACGGCTCCGTGAGACCCAATCCGACCTTGCCAGCGGCGACATCGCAGTAATGGCCACGCCGAGGCAGGGACACGTTCGTTGAGAGTTCGCGGTCGTGTCCGCGAAATAGAACCTCACTCGGTCGCGGCTCAGGACCAAACCCGATTAGGCGCTCGAGAAGTTCAGATACTGCCAGAGCGGCCACAGTCGTGGTGTAAGTCACAACCGCGGGTTCTACGCCGTCCAAAGCTGGTGCGTAGCCTTCTTCGACGCGTCGAGCGCGCTCGCTCGGCGTCATGAGCTCTGACGCAGCACGAGCCAAATCAATTCTGTTCCGACAAACGAGGCAAGCCTGTCCAGGGACCATCATTGTGACGCGCGCGTCGATGCCCGCGAGAAGCCCATTTGGTCCGCTGGACAGAAGCACGCCGCAGTCAATGACAGGCGTCAAGAAGTAGCTCGAAAAACGCGAAAGCACTAACCTGCCGGCGTTGTCGTCAGTGCACCCAAAGATCAGGTCGCAGTTGAGGAGGGTGCATGCGATCGAACGGGTTGTGATCATGCCTTGAACGGTGTCAATGGAGGCGTCTGGAGCTATCGCCGTTAGGTGCTCATCCAACACCCTTACTTTCGGCGCACCCACCAGCCGCGGATACGAGCCGTACACGCGTGTGACGTTGCTCTGGGTGAGAACGTCAGGGTCAATGAGGGCCAGCCTCCGTGCTCCGAGCCTCGCCAGTTGTTCCGCGACCGCCGAGCCAGTCCCACCGCATCCGACAATTCCAATCCGAAGGCCAGCGAGGGTGTCCTGAGTGGCTGGTCCGAATGCGCGAATATTGCGGTCGAATTGAGAAGAGAGTCCAGTATTTCTGGCGCCGAAATGGAACACTAAGCGGAACCGATCACCAATTATCCAGACCCGCCCGAGGATCTGTCGCAGCGGTTGTGCGTCCTCCAAGAATCCAGTGAACGTGAATCCGCCGTCTCGCGGCGCCGCGATTAACGCTCCGTAATATGCGCTGCCGGACCGCAGTCGAAACAGGTCGGCGACCTGCGCATCGACGACATCGTCGTGGGGGCTCGATCGAGGATCAGATTCGAGGCCCGGGTGAGTGTGAAACCAAATTGGCACGGTGGCGGTGACTTCCGCCCGTGCCAAGGCGTGGATATAGCCTTCCGGACGAATCGAGAGCGCACGCGAGGACTGGTGAGCGTATTGCGATGGAGGAACCCAATGGACCTCTCGAGCGAGAAGTCGTAACTGCGAGCGATGTCGGACAAGTCGGGCGAGAATGACACCCGCGACCTCAACGGGACCACTCGTCGCGACAGCGATTTCGCGTTCAAGCGATTCGGTCATGACGAGGGTCGCGTCCACTGCTAATTGCCTCCGGCCTCGCGTCGTAGTTCTCGTTGAATGAGCGCGAGGAACGTTTCAAGGCAGTCCACGCCTGACCGCCACTGTCCCTGGGCAAAGTGTCGCGACCAACGCTGCCATGACCGCCCAAGGTACGTCTCACGTACCTCGGTCGCTGCGATTGTCGCGCCACTAGCTAGTTTTACAGGGGGATCGAACCACCACATGTCCGGGGGAACGTCAGGATATCCGGGACTGAGCCTCAACAGCAGATCCGAACGGCTCTGATCAAACCCGTGGGGCAGTTCAAAGCCTGGAAGAACCACGCAGATCATTCCAATGTCAGTCACAACGGTGTGCGTCGGCATCCGGTCGGTGAGATAACGCGCGTCCGTTGCGGGCAGCGTCATTGAACCTACTCGGCTAGCGTCCAGGATTGATTTGCGATGGGGCAGTGAAGAAGCGCAGGCCATTGCGCATGCGAACGGTCTCGGCATCTTCGATCTTGCGGTCAGTGCCGCCGGGTACCACTTCGAATAAATCGCGTTCAGGCCCAATTGGAGGCGCGACCAGACCGCGCAATCGGGCGCCGGTCAGATTGTCCTGATCGACCGTATAGTGCACGCGATCGATCTGAATTTGAAACCGGTCCTTCTCGCTTCGGGCACCTTCTCCGGACGATCCGCCGTGCATATCAACTTCGTTGGTCATGCGTTCCCCTTTCTTCGAATTAGCGCTTTTTGCCGGACGTCTTCCGTTGAGATCGACGTGCGTGACGGCCCGCCGATGGCTTGGGTGAACGCGCGCCCGTAACCGCCGCGGCGATTGAAATCTCCCGTCGCCTGCCTTGAATGAGGACACGTGGACGCTGCGGTAGGCCCTCAATTCGCATGCTCAGAGTTCCTCCCAACGCTTTGGCCGCGGCGTCGAGTTGATCCACTTGGGAGCTATGTGTTAGGTTCAGCAGCCGGTCGATCTGAGGTGCGTGCCAATTTAGCCGACGTCCGAGATCTGACTTCGTGAGACCAAGCGTCTGCATGGCGTTGTAAAGCTGAACCTTCGTGCTCATTAGAGGTGACAGTTCTGCGAAGTGCTGCCCATCGGATGGTGCGGGAAGGGGCCGTCGCGATCTGATGTAGCCATCGACGATGGTGGCGAGCGCATCGCTCGCACGGACCAGAGCATCCGCTTCATCATCGCCAAACGTTTGTGCTTCGGGGAAATCGGGGAATGTGACCATCACCGTCCCGTTGTCGTCCGGTTCCAGAACTACTGGGTAGCGAACCATTGCTCCTCCTTCGGCTGGCATGTCAGCGCCGATCCTGCAGCCCCAGGTCCTTCTTGATCTTGTTGACGAGGCCCGTCCCCAGCTGCTTGTTGCTTCCGTGCATTGGCAACACACTCATCCGAAGCCCGCGGCGCACTAGGAGATGGCCACCATGGCCCGGCTCGAACGTGCAACCTTTTTGGCCCAGCCACCGTTTCAGTTGGCTGCTCGTCACCAATCAAGCCTACAACAGATAGGTTCAAAACACAACAGATCTGATAAATAACGACGTGATACAGGCTGTCTAGGACCAGATGAGGGCGGGATTCCGCGTGGGACACGCGCCGCCGTCAGGGCAGTTGGGATTTACTTGCTGATCCCGTAATGTCCCAAGTCTGAATCGACGGACAACGGCGCGGAATGATTAGCACGTGATGTAGACTCCGGCCGTGATCGAAGCCTCGGCCCTCCAATGGTGCTCGCCATCCGGACAGGTTGGCTGGACCGCCGAGAGCGGGAGGTCCTCCGTTATCTCGTTGAAGAAAATCGTGTCCTGCGACGCCAGTTTCAGGGCCGACATGTGGAGTTGACCGATCAGGACCGGCGCCGGCTTGCTGTACGGGCGTACCGTGTAGGCCGTCAGCGGTTGCGCGAGATCGCCACGATCGTCACCCCGGACACGTTGCTGCGCTGGCACCGCCAATTGATTGCGCGGACGTGGACCTACCCTTGCGGTCAGTCCAGCCGCCGCGTCGTGCTCGCCGAGATGATCCGTCGCCTGGTCGTCCAGATGGCCGAGGAGAATCCGAGTTGGGGATACACACGGATTCAGGGTGCCCTGAAGAACGTTGGGCGTCGTGTGGGCCCGTCGAGTATCGCGCGGATTTCAAAGGCGGCGGGCGTGCCGCCGGTGCCGGAGCGGCCCACGTCGTGGCAGACGTTTCTGCGCGCCCATTGGGGCGCGATCGCCGGGACGGATTTCTTCACGACGGACGTCTGGAGCTGGCGAGGCCTCGTGACGTACTACCCGGTGTTCGTGATTGATCTCGCCTCGTGTCGCGATGCAGATTGTCGGCTCGACGCGCCATCCCAACGATCTGTTCATGCGCCAAGTCGCGCGGACCCTGACCGCTGCGGATGAAGGCCTGCTGCTCGACCATCGCGTGTTGATCTGTGACCGCGATTCCAAGTGGAGCGCGCCCGTGCGCGCAGGCCTGGACGCCGCGGGGATTCGCGTGGTGCAGACGCCATTCCAGGCGTCGAATACGAACGCCCACGCGGAACGGTTCGTGCGATCGATCAAGGCCGAGTGTCTCAACCGAGTGATTCCGTTCGGCGATCGTCATCTGCGTCGCACGATTGCGGAGTTCGTCGAGCACTACCATCGGGAGCGGAATCACCAAGGCTTGGCGAACGAGTTAATCCAACGTGCACCCGTGGTCGGTGTTGGCCGCATTCACCGCCACCAGCGGCTCGGCGGACTACTCAATAGCTACCGTCGTACCGCCTGACCAGATCCGATGCCACATCGAGCGCCCGGTTCAACAGTGGGACATCACGCGTTCGGAGCGACTGGGAAATGTTCAACAAGAAGAAACAAGGAAAGTAGCTGGCCTCCCTGTCGTGCCTGGTGCCAATCCGCGGTCTAGCCCGGGTGGAACCTGCGTTCACGCCTCAGGATGAGGGGCACGTCCCGTAACGGGCCTTTCGTTACTCCCGACGCCCGCTGATGTTTACTATCGTCCGCGAGGATTCCAACGCCCGTGAATCCCAAGCGCAGGAAGGTCACTCTGAAGGTGGCTCACCCCTCGGAGCGCAGCGAGCCACCGCGCGCCCCCGAGCGGTACATGAGCGTCATCGCCCAGACCCCTCCGTCCGAAAGGGCCGCAACATCCTCATGGCTAAAGTGGCGGGTTCCTGCCGAGTATCTACGCGAGGGACCGATCGGCTATCGGGTACAGGTGGTTGATTTCGACGCGACCACGCGGACCTTCCATGGCGCGCACAACCTCCCTGCAACTTACGAGCAGGAACCCGCCAGCTGGAAGGCGGGAAACCCGTCGATCGTCTCGAACCTCCGCTTCCACGCCCAGAACACCTACGCCCTCATTATGAAGACCCTCGCGCGCTTCGAGTTCGCGCTGGGGCGGCGTATCGGGTGGTCGTTCGACACCCACCAACTCAAGGTCGCGCCGCATGGAATGGCCGACGCGAATGCGTTCTACGCCCCGGAAGTCGAGGGGCTTGTATTCGGCTACTTCGAGGGCGCCTCCGCAAAGCGCGTGTACACGTGCCTCTCGCACGACATCATCGTTCACGAGACCACACATGCCCTGCTCGACGCTCTGCGTGAGCGCTACATGGATCCCTCAACGCCGGACCTGGGCGCCTTTCACGAGGTCTTCTTCCTGCCGGAGGTCGTCGAGCACCTCCTCACCCTCGGCGGGCACTCGGGTCAGGTCGTCCTGGTCGTGAAGCGCAAGGACGTGAAGCCTGATGCACTGCGCGACAGCGCGCTTTTTGGCCTCGCCGACGAGATGGGGAGTGAACTCGAGGGCGTTCGCGGTGAACCCCTTCGCGCGAGCGCCAAGCTCGTAGCGAGCAAGTCCCTCAAGGACACCCCGGAATTCCTGGAGCCGCACCGCCGCGGGGAGTTGTTCGTGGCCGCGGTACTCCATGGCTTCATCAAGGCCTGGTCCGCGCGCATCCTCTCGTCAGGCACCCAGGAACCGAAGCAATTCCCTCTCAAGCGTGTCGCCGAGGAGGGAGCCAACATAGCGTATACGCTGGCGACGATGTGGATCCGGGCCATCGACTACGTGCCGCCGGTTCACCCGGAATTCGGGGACGCGTTGAGCGCCCCTCACCGCCGACTTCGAGGTGCGACCCGACGATGCCCGCTACGAATTGCGTCGCCACATGCTTGAGGCGTTCGATGCCTTTGGGTTCACTCCCGCCTCGGATCGCAAGGAACCCACCGGCATCTGGTTCCCTCCCCCAGCGGGGCTCAAGTACGACCGTGTGCGATTCGATTCGATGCGCACTGACAAGGACGAGGTCTTCCGCTTCATCTGGGACAATCGCGAACTGCTGGAGTTGCGCGATGGCGCTTTCACGAAGGTGCTTTCCGTGCGACCCAGCGTGCGAACTGGGGTCGACGGTTTCGTGGTGCGCGAGACGGTGGCGGAGTACTACCAGGTGGCACGCCTGACGCCGGACGAAATGGAAGCCGTTGGGGTGAGGGCCCCCGCTGAGTACATCCGCAGCCTGCAGAGGGCTGGGAAGGCGCGGGCACAGGAGGCTTCGACAGACGACACCGATGACGACGCCCACAGCCACGCCGAGCCCGTGAGCGACGCTTCGAACGATGACGAGGAAGCGCGCGCCGACACGACCCCACTTTATGGTGGTGCCATCCTCATTTTCGACGAGTACGGCCGGGTGAAGTACTGGGTGCACAACGACGTTTTCGGACGACGACAGCGGAAGCGCCTGGAGTACTTGTGGAAAGAGGGGATCCTGCAGCCCGACAAGCGCGGGACGAAGCTCCGGCGGACGCCCTTCTCCGCGCTCCACCGGCTCCGCGCGCTCAATGCCCGAACCTCCAGCGTCGAGAGATGGTGAGCCATGGCCAAGCACCTAGATCCATCGAGATGCTCTCCTACCAGGTCGGCTTCGGAGACTGCTTCCTGCTGTCCTTCATATACGGCTCGAGTGACAAGCGCCACATCCTCATCGACTTCGGCACGACGGGGTTACCGCGCAAGGGAAAACCTTCCGTGCACATGCCCAACGTCGCTGCCATCGCAGGTGTCGTTGGCAAGGGTCGCTTGACGGCGGTCGTGGCGACCCACCGGCACGCGGACCACATCAGCGGCTTTGCCACTGACGGTAAGACCGGCAAGTCGGGCTTGGTTGGCCGTCGCCATGTCGGCGATGAGCTGCTGGAGTTCGACGGGTATCCGCGGTCGATCGCGTCGGCGTGACTTCCACCGCCAGAACAAGCGAAACGACTGCCGATGCTATCGGACGAAGGTGTCGGGTTGCACAATCGTGAGCAGGTCCCGCCACGCCACGAATCCGGGACAGCAAGAGGAGCGCGATGCGGGACGCGTTGTCCGTGCGCCGCGGCCGGATGTTGCGTTCGAGATAGCACACGAGCTGCTTCCGGAGGAAGAGATTCTCGGGGGCCAGTCGCGTCCGAGACTGGAATGCCAGCGCTAATAGTCGCACCAAGTCCCCGAGCAACGCCGACACCGTGTGGATCACCCGCCGACGATACTCTGTGGCCAAGTCACTGCGGGATCGAGTCGGCCAGTCCGGACGGCATTTCGGTGGCGCTCGGTCAAATCTATTTTTGCGGCACACCGCATCGGTGAAAATCGGGAACCAGACCCTAAGGGCTGCAGGAACACGCCGCGCTCCAAGGGCGCGGCGAACCAATCTTTCGCTCTGCTCCTCTACCAATCGCTGTCAGAAGCGTGATCGCAGACAAGTCACCAACAAATCGAAACGCTCACCAAGCTGAGATCGTTGCGGTCTCCCTCCAGGTTCCCCATAATCCGCGTCTCCCCCTGCGTCGTCTCGCAGTGCAGGGGCTGCTCAGCCTGAGTCGTCGCAAGCCGTTCGCAACTTCTCAGGGCCGAGCGTGGACCACACGAACCGGTCGCCCGACAAGATTTGACGGGGGATTCCAATGGCGGCAGCCTGCACGGATGGATGTAATGTTCGGCCATCGCCTGACGAACAAGCACGGGAATGGTACGCGACGCAGGTATGGGTTGGAAGAGAGCACCTATGTGCGATACATCTGCGGTCGCGCGGCTACGAAGTATTTCTTCCCTGCTATTCCGAATCTAAACGTTGGTCGGACCGCGTGAAGCGAATAGACCGGCCATTGTTCCAAGGATACGTCTTCTGCCGCATCAATGGTCAGGTCGCAGGAAAGATCGTTACGACGCCGGGGGTCATACGGATCGTTGGTGATGGACGCCACCCTCTTGCCATTCCAATAGACGAAATTTCCGCGATTCAGAGGATCGTCGAACTTGGCGTCCAGGCGGAACCGTGTTCGTTCCTGAAAGTCGGACAGACCGTTCACATCAAAGAAGGGCCGCTGCGGGACCTCGACGGTATCGTGCTTAAAGTCAAGAACGGTCATCGGCTGGTTGTCTCCGTTTCGTTGCTCAGACGTTCGGTCGCGGTGGAGATCGATCCGGCGTGGGTCTAAGTTGTGTGCCGATCGCAAGGAACATTCATGAATTCGGTTGCAAAAGCGTCCACTCCGGAAAAGTCGGTCGTTGTTTATGCCATTGCACTTGGCATTGGAATCGGTCAGACTCCCGCGCATAGGAACCTTCCGCGCCTGCGGGGATGAGGAGAATCGAGCCGCAGGCGGTAATCGGGACGGTCACTAGCGGTTCATGTGCCGCGAAGGCGCCGCGGGAAGACGCGTGCTGACGCGGGATGTCGTCAGACGTTCACAGCGGACGGGATGAGAGTGGAGTCATGGCGAGTATTAATCCGTCGACTAATTCAGGTGGCATACCGTGGGCTGAAGATCTCATGCACGACCTGTATCACGCCATACGGGCGCTTCGACGCGCGCCAATCTTCGCCTCGGTAGCGATCTTCACGTTGGCGCTTGGCATCGGCGCCAATACTGCGATTTTCTCAATCGTGAACGGGGTCCTGCTGCGGCCGCTCACCTACCCTCGCTCGGCTCAACTGATGTACTTGACGACGGAATGGCCGCCCGATGCAGTAGGGCGTCCGGCGTCCGCCGGCGAGTACCTCGAATTCCAGCAATTCAACCGCTCGTTCAAGGATGTCGGCGCGTTTCGTAGTGGGGAGGCCAACCTGTTGATTGCCGACCGCGCCCGGCGCGTTCGCTCGGTCTTGGTCGATGCTCACCTGTTGAATACTCTTGCCTTGCAGCCGGCACAGGGCCGTCTTTTCGCGTCCCAGGAAACCGACATTTCCAACCCTCCTCCTGTAGCGGTGATCTCATACGAACTATGGCAGTCCGCGTACGGCGAACGGCCGGTCATCGGTCAACGAGTTGACGTCGACGGACGAAGGTACGAGGTTATTGGCGTCATGGCTCGCGGCACGAACCTCATGGATCAGCGCGCGGAGATTTGGCTGCCGCTGGGGTTCACGCAGGCGGAACGCCTGGCGCGTAACAACCACAACTATTTCATGATCGGTCGACTGAAAGATGATGTCACCGTCGCGTCGGCCCGAGCCGAATTGAATACGCTGATTGAGAGCTGGGCCGCACGAACCGGTATTACGCCCGGCTCGGATCATTCGGGACATGTCTTTTTGCCTGTTGGAAACGGCCCCGACAGTCATCTCCTGGCGATGACGCCGCTTCAGGAACAGATCCTTGGCCGCGCTGGCCGATCGATCTGGATGCTTCAGGCGGCGGTTGGACTGTTGCTGCTCATCGCGTGTGCGAACGTTTCAAGTCTGTTGCTCGCGCGGGTCGAGGGGCGTCAGCGTGAGTTCGCGATGCTCATGGCTCTCGGAGCCGGCCGCGGCCGATTGTTGCGTAAAGTCATGACGGAGAGCGGAATCCTCGTCCTTCTCGGCGGCGGCCTCGGCGTCTTCCTCGGCCGCGCAGGGGTCGACGCATTGATCCGCGCGTATCCGGATAGTCTCCCCAGAATGGGCGAGGTGACGGTGGATTCGCGGGTACTGTTTGCGTCGATCGCGGTCACCGTCGTCTGCGGCTTGATCTTCGGCCTCGTCCCGGTGATCCAGACCCGGCCGGATCAGACAGCGCAAGTCCTGAAGGCAGTGCCGACCGGATCGATCGGTGGCGCCCGCCAGTACGTGCGGCGCGGGCTCGTTACTGCCGAAATTGCACTCGCTGTCATCGTTGTCATTGGCGCGGGGCTGCTGCTGCGGACGGTGCAGAACTTGACGGCGGTAGACACGGGGTTCGATCACTCGCGCCTAGTGACGTTCTCCATCACGTTGCCGCGGACCACCTACACACTGACCGGTCGGGTTCGTACGTATCAGCGTCTGTTGGAGCAGCTTCGTGTCATCGCTGGCGTGGGTGAAGTTTCGGCGATGACGGGACTGCCGCTCGATCGTCCGTACGTCGTGAACCAGACGGAGATTCGGAACAATATGGACACGCCAGGATCGGCGATGACCGCGATTCAGTATCAACGCGTCATGTCGCGATTCTTCGAAACCATGGGCATCTCCATCCTCGAAGGGCGCGGCTTCACATCAACCGATGCCACCTCCCCAGGCAGAGTTGCCGTGGTCAACGAGACGCTCGCGGCCCAGTACTGGCGGGGTCGAAATCCGATCGGTCAACAAATGAGGCCCGGCGGCGACAACTCGAGCCCATGGTTCACCGTGATTGGCGTCGCCAAAGATGTCAAGCAGAGTGGCGTCGATACGACGGTGGAGGCGGAAGCCTATACGCTGCTCGATCAGCTCGCGACCGACAACCCCGACAATTCAATCGCCGCTGCCCCGGCGACGATGAACTTTCTCCTCAGAACCACGCTGAGCCCCGCGACGCTGGAGCCGACGATCACACGCGCCGTCCGTGACATCGATCCGGGGGTGCCGGTAACGCGTCTTCGCGAAATGGACGACGTGTTAGCGGAATCAATCCGACGTCCGCGTTTGCTGGCAACATTGGTCACGCTGTTCTCCGCATTGGCCCTGCTGCTTGCCGCAATTGGCACCTACGGAGTGCTGACGTCTTTTGTCACGGAGCGACGCCGCGAGTTGGCGATCCGGTTGGCGCTGGGTGCAGACCGGTCGCAATTGTTGACGCAAGTGATGATCCACGGACTGGCGCTGGCCGGAACGGGATTGGCAGTGGGCCTCGCGGGGGCTCTGGGCTTGACCCGATACCTCACATCGCAGCTTTTTGGCGTGAGACCGGCCGACACCATGACGCTGGCGGTGGTCATTGCCGCGATGATCGGCATTGCCGCTATTGCCTGCTGGGTTCCGGCCTGGCGTGCGTCACGCGTCGATCCGAACGTCGTGCTGCAGTCGGAATGACGTTGGCGGCCGGTTGCTCCGACTGGCCGCCGGCGCGGGTCGCGTGGAGGGATGCGCCCTTCACGCCCTGACCCTGTCGCATCACGCATACATTCCGCAAAACAGTCGTCCTTCGAAAAGTCATTCGCCAGCGCAGGGCTCGTATTCATGTGCGGCATCGTAGGCATGTTTGACTTTGATGGCCGCGGTCGCGCCCATCGAGAGGCAATCCTCGAGATGACGACCGAACTTGCCCACCGCGGCCCCGACGACACGAGCCACTTCATCGAGCACGATTTCGCGGTCGGCTTTCGGCGGCTGTCAATCGTGGATCTCACTGGTGGTTCTCAACCGATGTGGAACGAGCGACATTCGATTCTCTCGGTCTGCAACGGAGAAATCTTCAATCACGCCGACCTGCGCGAATGGCTCGAGCAACGCGGACACCGGTTGACCTCGAACTGCGACGTGGAAGTGCTTCCACATCTCTACGAGGAATGCGGCTTCGATCTCGTCGACAAGCTGAATGGACAGTTCGCCTTCGCGATTTACGACCGGAACCGCCGGCTGCTCTTCGCCGCACGCGATCACTTCGGTGTCGTGCCGTTCTTCTACACGACTGTTGACGGGATGTTCCTGTTCGCATCGGAAATAAAGGCGCTGTTGAAGCACCCTGCGGTCAGCCGGGGAGTGGATCTGACCGGCCTGGACCAGATCCTGTGCTTTCCGGGCCTCGTCAGCCCGAAAACAATGTTCGCCGGGATTGACAGCTTGGGCAGCGGACACCTCGTTACCGTATCCGAGCGTGGGGTGGCCATACGAGAGTACTGGGATCTGGAGTACCCACTCGAGAGCTCGCTTCCTCCTGTGGCAAATGAGCAGTACTACGTCGAGGGCGTCAGACACTATCTCGAACAGTCGGTCCGCCGCCGTCTGATGTCGGATGTCCCTCTGGGCGTGTATTTGAGTGGCGGTCTGGATTCGTCGGTAATCGCGGCACTCGCCTGCCAGGCAGACCCCGACGTCGCACGGCATTCCTTCAGTGTCTCCTTCAAGGGCGACACCATGTGCGAGCGGCGTTACCAGCAGTGCATGGCGACGCACCTTGGCACGACCCACCACGATATCGCGTTCGACTGCAGCGACGTGATCGATGGTCTCGAGCGAACCCTTTATCACACGGAATGCCCGATCAAGGAGAGTTACGACACCGCGTGCCTGTCGTTGTCGAGGGCGGTGAAGGACGCGGGTGTGTCGGTCGCCCTGACCGGCGAGGGGGCCGACGAACTCTTCGGAGGGTACATCGGCTACCGTTTCGACAAATTCTATCAGCAGAATCCCGCCTATACGCAGTGCGACGAGCCCGAACATCGCATTCGCGCCCGCCTGTGGGGCGACCCAACCTACGGCTATGACAAAGACTATGTCGGGTTGCAGCAGCTGAAGCAGCGGCTGTATTCCAAAGCAGTGCGTCAGTTGCTACCGCAAAACGATTGTTTCGAGTCGATGCCGCTGCGGAAGGACCGTGTGAGCGGCAGACATCTTCTCCACAAACGATCGTATCTGGATTTCAAATTGCGGCTGGCCGACCATCTCCTTGCCGATCATGGTGATCGGATGGCAATGGCCAACTCTGTCGAAGTTCGGCATCCGTTTCTGGACATCGACCTCGTGAACTTCGTGGCACAGATTCACCCGGATGTCCACCTGAATGGATTGAAGGAGAAGTACGTGCTTCGTCGCGTTGCGGAGCCCATCGTGCCTTCGCCGATCCTCAAGCGCGAGAAATTCGGCTGGTTCGCCCACGGCACGCCACAGCTGCTCCGACGAGGCGAATCGGCTATCCGTGAGTTGCTCTCGATGGATCGAGTACGGCGGCAAGGGTACTTCGATGTCACGACGATCGAGGAACTGACGGTTCGCTACAGCGCCGGCGAGTTTGCATTGCAGCAGCCGTTCGAGGCAGATCTCCTCCTGTTCGTCTTGAGCTTCACCGCCCTCGTCGACATATTCGATCTTCCCTGCTTCAACTGACGTACGCCCGCGCTGCCCGTGGCGCCAGCGGACTCACACAGCACGGAGGTGACCGTGGACAGGCCATCGCCACCGCGACCAGTATGGGGAGTGATCGGCGGAATGGGGCCGCTCGCCTCGGCTGCGTTCTTGACGACGATCTACGAAGAAAGCGCCGGTGTACCCGAGCAGCAGCTCCCATCGATCCTGCTGATGTCCGATCCGACGATTCCCGATCGCACCGAGGCGTTCTTGAGCGGCCGTGAATCGGAATTGGCAGCTGATGTGACGACGCGGGCGCAGCGGTTGATCGACGCCGGTGCCACGAACATCGTGATGTGCTGCGTCACGCTGCACCATCTGCTGCCGTTACTGCCTCCTCCCATTCAGAAACGCGTGGTGTCGCTGGTGGACGTTATCGTCGATCACGTTGCCGCCACACCAGGACGTCACTTGTTGCTGTGTACCGAGGGTACGCGTCGCTCACGGATGTTCGAGGATCACGAACGATGGAAGCACGCGCGTGACAGGATCGTACTGCCCAATGAAGCCGATCAGCGCGCCATCCACTCCTTGATCTATAACATCAAGCGGAACCGTTCTTCCGACCAGCACTTGCGTCTCATCGCTCGCTTGACGAATCGCTACGCCGTGGAATCGTGCATCGCCGGATGTACCGAGATACACATCGTGGCGAAGAAGCAATGGCGTGCCGCGGCGAGGTCGCCGTTACGGTGGATCGATCCACTGTCCATAGTGGCGCGTCAGATCTGTGGCGCGGTCGCACCATCCAGTATCAGCGGTCCCGCCGCGATGAATCGACATCGTCTGTTACCGGTCGCGTCACGAGGGTAACCCGGCGGTGGCATCCTCCGCGGGCGTGAACTCCGTCATAACATCGATGACACCCATCGTACGTCGACCAGTGCCGCTTTCGTTTGCCCAGGAGCAGCTCTGGTTCGTCGACCGGCTCCAGCCCGGAAATACCGCCTACAACATCCATGCGCCGGCGCGATTGACGGGACGTTTGGACATTGCTGCATTGGAAAAGTCGGTAGGTGAAATCATCCGTCGACACGAAATATTGCGGACGACGTTTGCAGACGTGGACGAAGGGCCGGTTCAGATCATCGCTCCGTTCGTCGGTTTTACCTTGCCGGTCGAGGACCTCGTCCACGGCGAGGGAACCCCAACCGAGACCGAAGCGTGGCGCCGTGCCAACGAGTTGGCGCAGCGGCCATTCGATCTTAGGTCAGGTCCGCTCATCCGAGCGACACTACTGAGACTCGCCAGCGAGGACCACCTCCTCCTGGTGTCGATGCACCATATCGTGGGAGACGCCTGGAGCGTGGTCGTGTTGTACCGTGAGCTCTCGGCGCTATACGAATCGTACCGTGCCAAAGGCGACGCGTCGTTGCCGACACTCCCGCTGCAGTACGCAGACTACGCCATGCGGCATCGGGCACAGCTTCGCGAAGGGTCCGTCGCAGCGCAACTGTCTTATTGGCGAGCGCATCTGGCTGGGGCGCCACCGTTACTGGCGTTTCCGACCGACCGGCCGCGGCCGGCCGCACAGACGAGCGATGGCGCTCTTGAACGGGCGGTCTGGTCACCGCGCTTGTTGGAGCAGCTGCAGGCTGCGGGTCGATCGGAAGGCGCGACGCTGTACATGGTATTGCTGGCGGCGTTCCAGATCGTATTGGGCAAGTACGCCGACACCGTCGATGTGATTGTCGGAAGCCCGATTACCGGACGAACGTGCCCTGAGGTGGAGCGACTGATCGGACTGTTCGTCAACACGCTCGTCCTGCGGACGGATCTTTCTGGCGATCCGAGCCTGCGCGAGGTGCTGCGGCGCGTATACAGGACCACCTTGAATGCCTACGAACACCCAGATGTACCGTTCGATATGCTGGTGAATGACCTACGGCCCCAGCGGTCGCTTAGTCACTCACCGTTAATCCAGGTGACCTTCGCGTTGCACAACGGGAATGCGCTACCGAAGACACTGTCGGACGTGACGGTCGAGCGTGTGAGTTTCGAACGACCGGCGGTCAGGTACGATCTCTCGTTGTTTGCGACGCCGAGCAAAGAAGGTCTCGTCGGCGGCATCGCCTATCGCACAGAGTTGTTCGATCGGCGCAGCATAGAACGGTTGCTCGCACACTACACCAAGGTGCTCGAGCAGATCGCGACCAATCTCGACACCCGGCTTTCGAACATCGACCTGCTTGACGCGGACGAGTGGTCGCAGGTCGTCTACGCGTGCAACCGGACGAATCGCGATGTCGCGCTCGAGTTCGTGCACCGACAATTCGAGATTCAGGCTGCGCGAGTGCCGGATGCGGTGGCCGTGGTGTGCGAGGACGCCGCGCTCAGTTACGGCGAGCTAAATACCGCAGCGGATCGGCTGGCGGCGCGGCTGCTCCGCCTCGGGGTCGAACCAGAGGTCTGCGTCGCCATTCACGCCGAGCCTGGCCCGTCTCTGGTCGTGGCCGTGCTGGCGGTGCTGAAGGCAGGGGGGGCCTACGTAGTCCTGGACCATGGGGTTTCACGGCATTTATTGACAGAAATCCTGGCGGATTCGCGTGCCCGCGTTCTGGTGACCGACACCACGCCGATCTCTGCCGTGCCAGGAGACGTACCCGTCGTGCGTGTCGACCAGACGACGAGCGTTGACGGTGGCGTCGCGACGTCGGCGCACGGCGCGACGCTCGGCAACCTCGCATTTGTCCAGTACGCGTCCGAGGGGACGGCCCAGAAGGGCACCGCCGTATCGCATGCGGCGCTCGCCAACTATCTGGCGTGGGCTCGGGAGACGCATCCGGTCGGCAGGTCGGTGGTGCACGACGGATTGGCGCTCGGATCGCTGGTCGTCGCCCTGTTCGTTTCGCTTGTCTCCGGCGGGTGCGTGGAGATCGTGCGGCAATCGACAGAGGGTTTGGCGCGGCGGCTGCGCCACGGATCGCGCGTCGATGTGCTGAAGTTGGCGCCGAAACATCTCCGCACCCTGGGCGGCTTGCTGCACAGGTGGGGAACCAGTTACGGCCCGGAATGTCTCGTCCTTGTCGGGGACGCCGTCGTTGGCGAGCAACTGGATCTGTGGCGACAGTTGAGACCTGAAATCACCATCAATAACGAATACGGTTCGAGCGAAACCGTCGAGAGTTGCTGCGCCTTCATACGCCCGTTGCGCGACGTTGGACCTGGACGCATTCCCGTGGGCCGTGCAGTGTCGAACACCCAGCTGTATGTGCTGGACCAATTCGGTGTTCCCGTGCCCAGCGGCGTACCCGGCGAGCTGTATGTCGGCGGTGCGCAACTGGCGCGCGGCTATCTCAATAAGCAGGCGCTGACAGCGGATCGCTTTGTGCCAGATGCGTTCGGCACGACGCCGGGCCAACGGCTTTATCGTACGGCTGACAGAGTAGTCAGACGACCAGGCGGCTCGCTCAAGTACATAGGTCGCCTCACGGAACGGGTCACCATCCGCGGTTTTCGAGTCGAACCGAGCGACACCGCCATGGAGATCCAGCGACATGGTCTCGACTGCGTCGTCGTCGCGCGCGAGGACACTGCCGGAGACAAGCGGTTGGTGGCCTATCTCCGCGGAAAGACGGACGAGGACACGCTCCGCGAACATCTGCAGAGCAGACTGCCCGAGCACATGGTACCGGCGCATTTCGTTTCGCTTGAACGTTTGCCGTCTCCCGCTCACGCGCAGTCTGATGGTCCTCAGTTGCCCGTGTCGTCTGATGGCGCGAAGATGGCGGGGCGTCCGCGCAAGTTACTCGAAGAACACGTTGCGAACGTCTGGAGAAGTGTCTTACCGGCTGCTGACATCGCCGTCGACGACAACTTCTTCGATATAGGCGGAACGTCCCTTCTATTGTACCGCGTCTACACTCAGCTGCGGACCGTTCGCACTGATCTCCGCATAGTCGACCTGTTCAGATATACGACTATCGAAGCACTCGCCCGCTATCTCGAGACTCCGGCGCCGCCAGCAATCGCGCAGGAAGCACGTCATGCAAGCGCCGAAACGCTGCTCGCCGAAACGCGAGCACGCGTCGCAAATCGTCGCGCCGCGCGAAAGCGAACGATCCATTAACAGCACGGTCGCGATTCGCGATTCACATTTTGGAGATCCCCGGATGGGCAGCCAAGTACACGGGCACGATATCGCTGTCGTTGGCATGAGCTGTCGCTTGCCCGGGGCGCGGCACATCGACGAATACTGGCGGAATCTGTGCGCCGGGGTGGAATCCATCACGTTCTTCTCGAAGGACGAGCTGGTGGCAGCAGGCATCGCGGCAGATGTGGTTGAAGACCCTGCGTACATCGGCGCCCATGGCGTATTGCAGGAGGCCTACTGCTTCGATGCTGCGTTTTTTGGTGTGAGTCCGCGTGAGGCAGAGGTGCTCGATCCGCAGCATCGTGTGTTCCTGGAATGCGCGGCGAGCGCGCTCGAAGAATCCGCGTGCGATCCGGTGCGCTTCCCCGGACAAATCGGCGTGTTCGCCGGCTGTGGATCGTCGAGCTACTCGATGCGGCTGTTTAACCATCCTGAGGTTATCGCGTCTGTCGGCATTCGCGTCGCGCAGCTCGCAAATGGCAAAGATTTCCTCACTACCCGCGTCTCGCACCGACTGGGCCTGCGCGGTCCCAGTATCGCGGTGCAAACAGCCTGCTCCACGTCACTGGTGGCGGTTCACCTCGCCTGCCAGAGCCTCTACAGTCTCGAAAGCGACCTCGCTCTTGCGGGAGGCGTCAACATTCCGGCGAGTCAGGTGCTCGGGTATCGCTATCAGGAAGGCGGCATTCGCTCGCGCGACGGTCACTGCCGCCCGTTCGACGCCTGCGCTTCCGGCACTGTAGGTGGCTCTGGCGTCGGCGTCGTGGTGTTGAAGCGACTGGCTGACGCTCTTCGCGATCGCGACACTATTCACGCGGTCATAAAGGCGACGGCCGTCAATAACGACGGTGACAGCAAGATCGGTTTCACGGCTCCAAGTATCACCGGGCAGGCCCGTGTGATTGCCGAGGCGCTTGCAACTGCTGATGTCGATCCGGCGGCTGTCTCGTACGTCGAGGCGCATGGCACCGGAACCGCGCTTGGCGATCCAATCGAGGTTGCGGCACTGAGCGATGTCTTCACGGGTTCGACCGCGCGCACGAATCGCTGTCTGCTGGGCGCCGTAAAGAGCAACATCGGCCACCTGGATTGCGCCGCCGGTATCGCCGGCCTCATCAAGACCGTCCTCGTTCTGAAACATCGGTGTGTGCCGCCGACGCTTCACTTCGGGCAAGCGAATCCCGAGACTGCCCTGGAGATGTCGCCGTTTCACGTGAATACCGAGCTGGTGGAATTGCGCGCCAATGGAACGCCGCTTCGGGCGTGCGTCAGCTCCTTCGGCCTGGGCGGAACCAATGCCCACGCCGTCCTCGAAGAAGCACCGGTTGTTGCGGACGGGCCACCGGACGACCGACCCCAGCTGCTGATTCTCAGCGCAAGAACCGGGAGTGCACTTCACACCATGCGCCGGAATCTCCTCGATCACCTCACGGAGCACCCTGACCTGTCGCTGGCTGATGTCGCGGCGACGCTTCAGGACGGCAGGACCGGGCATCCCTTGCGCTGGAGCGCCGTTGCGCGCGATATCGAGGAATTGCGTGCCGCGCTGACTGGCGACCCACCGCCGCGTGTCGATGCGCAAAGCATGGCCCAGCGCGATGCGCCGGTTGCATTCCTCTTCCCAGGACAGGGGACGCAGTTTGCCGGCATGGCGCGTGAACTCTACGACGGCCAGCCGGTATTCCGCCGCGAGTTCGACTGCTGTGCCGACGCGGTGTGCCGGGACCTCGCCTTGGATCTGCGTTCGATCGTGTTTCCGGCCGACAGCGACAGGGAAAGCGCCAACGCACGTCTCCGACAAACGCGTTATACGCAGCCCGCGCTCTTCGCAGTCGAGTACGCGTTGGCAAGGCTGTGGATGTCGTGGGGTGTGCAGCCCGAAGCGATGATAGGCCACAGTGTCGGCGAGTACGTTGCGGCGTGTCTCGCCGGCGTGTTCTCCCTGGACTCGGCGCTAAGGCTCGTGGTGATGCGCGGCCGCTTGATGCACGACTTGCCGGAAGGGGCGATGCTCGCGGTCCCCCTCTCCGAAGCCGATACCAGGTCATTCCTGTCTGTGGGGCTGTTCCTGGCAGCCGTGAACAGCCCGATGAATTGTGTTGTCGCCGGGGAAGTAGTCGAGATCGGCCGCCTTCACGAACGCCTCGAGGGTATTGGCATCGCGGCGCGTCGCCTGCATACCTCGCACGCGTTCCATTCCGCCGCCGTCGATCCGATTCTCGACGCCTTCGCCAACGAAGTGCGCCAGGTGCGTACTGCCGCGCCGACGATTCCGCTTCTTTCGAACGTCACGGGAGACTGGGTCAGCGGCGACCAACTGAGCGACCCGGATTATTGGGTTCGCCATATGCGTCACACCGTTCGTTTCGGTGATGGTATGCGGCGGTTGTTAGAGGACCCAAAGCGCGTGCTGCTCGAAGTGGGACCTGGGGAGACGCTTGGCGTGTTTGCGAGGCGCCAGGCGAGGGATGATCACCGCAGGACGATTGCGGCCAGCCTCCCCATTACCGACCACTCCGTTCCGAGTGACGTCGCCATGCTGGACGCCGTGGGACTGCTGTGGAGGGCTGGAGTCGCGATCGACTGGAGCTCGATGCGGGGTGGCATCGTCCGGCGTCGACTTTCCCTTCCAACTTACCCCTTTGAACGCACTGAGTACCACATCAACCGAACGCATGCACCGTCCGTGACAGCGCCGCCAGACGGCGGTGTCACGGCAGCGACGGCGATGACACAATCAACTGCTGCCGTTGAGTCGATGTCTCGTCCGCGCGACGTTCTGAATACCACCTCCGCGCCGCGCCTATCCCGGCTGGTCGAGAGCCTGGCGACGCTCTTCGCCCGGCTTCTCGGCATCGATGCAACACAGATCGATCAGACCACCCACTTCGTGGAATTAGGAGCGGATTCGCTCCTGCTCATGCAGGCCGGGCGCAGCATCGAAAGCACCTTCGGCGTACGCGTGCCATTCCGTCAGTTGCTCGAGGGACTGTCGACCGTGGAGCGGCTGGCGGCCCACCTCGATGGTGAGTTACCCGAGGAGCTCGAAGCGCCAGACGCAGCTCTCGGCACCCCTGCAGTGCCGCGAGCCTTGGATGCACCAGCAGCGCCATTGCAGCAGCAAGTCCTGCCGTACGACCCCGCGTGCAAAGCGGTTTTGCATCGGCAGCCCGCAGCCACTTCACCGTTGCAAGGCATCTTCGACCAGCAGCTCGCGATCATGAGAGCGCAGTTGGAGCTGCTACGTGGCGGGACGGTTCCAGCAACCGGAACTTGTGCCGGGTCCGACGAGACGACAGCCGCCCCGCCAACCCCGGTGCTCACTAAAACCGCGCCGTCACACACAGCATGCGCCGAACGATCATTGGCCCATGGTCCGCACCGTCCGGTCAGCGAGTCAATCAGCGAAGGTGGTGGGCTGACCCCGCGTCAGGCACGGCACTTCGACGATCTGGTGCGTCGCTACACCGGGCGCACTGCGTTGTCGAAGGCATATGCGGCTGCGAATAGACAGGTCCTCGCCGACAATCGCGCGTCGCTGCATTTCCGAATGGCGACGAAGGAACTCGTCTATCCCATCGTCGCCGAACGGTCGCAGGATGCGCGGATGTGGGATGTCGATGGCAACGAATACATCGATTTCACGCTCGGGTTCGGCGTTCACATGTTCGGTCACCAGCCACCGTTCATCGTGCACGCGGTGGAGGAGCAGATCGCTCGAGGCGTGCACCTCGGTCCACAGTCAGACCTTGCCGGCCCCGTCGCTGCGATGTTCCACGAGCTCACGGGAATGGAGCGGGTGACGTTCTGCAACACCGGATCCGAGGCGGTGATGACGGCGCTTCGCATCGCCCGAACCGCCACCGGGCGCAATACGGTCGCGATTTTCCGCGGCTCATACCATGGTGGTTTCGATGGGGTCCTGGCGCGCCCGCGAAGTTCGGACAGGCGTGATTGGCGATCTCGTCCCGTGTCACTCGGGACACCCCAGGCGATGGTCGACGATGTGATGGTGTTGCCATACGGCACCGCGGACGCGCTCGAATGGCTCCGATCACATGCCAGCGATTTGGCCGCCGTTCTCGTCGAACCAGTGCAGGCGAGTAACCTCGATTTTCAGCCGAGAGAGTTCCTGTCAGAGCTACGACAGCTGACCCGTCGTTCCGGAATAGTTCTGATCTTCGACGAAATGATCACTGGCCTGCGGCTGCAGTCACGCGGAGCTCAAGGTTGGTTTGGTATCGATGCGGACCTGGCCACGTATGGCAAGGTTGTCGGCGGGGGGTTTCCTCTCGGAGTTGTCGCCGGCCGCGCGACGCTGATGGATACGATTGACGGCGGCTATTGGACGTATGGCGATGACAGCCATCCAACAGCGGCACAGACCTTCTTCGCAGGAACGTTCTGCAAACACCCGGTTGCAATGGCGGCGGCCGCCGCAGTGCTTCGTCACCTCAAGGACGAGGGGCCGGCACTTTACGACAGGCTGAATAGCAGGACTGAACGGCTTGTCTCAGCCATGCAAACCGTGATCGCGGAGGAAGAGGCACCCATCGCTATTCCGCATTGTGGATCGGTGTTCCGGTTCCAATGCAAGCCGCGCGATCGGGTCGCCGACTTTCTCTTCTATCACTTGCTCGAGCGCGGGATATATGTGTGGGAGGGACGAAGCTGTTTTGTCTCTACGGCTCACACCGAGCAGGATTGTGACCGCTTCGTGGCGGCATTCCGGCAAAGCCTCCATGCCCTGCGCGAGGGTGGATTTCTTTCCGAGTCGCCTCGTAACGTGCATACTCGGCCACGTCCGACGATCGACGGCGATGCGATTGCCGCAGCCGACGCGCCGACCGACTCGTCAGAACAGAGTTCTCATTCCGATATCGTCCCGTCATTCCCTCTGACCCCCGCGCAGCGACAGATCTGGATCCACTCGCAGCTGGGCGAGGATGCGTCGCGCGCCTATCACGAGCAGAAGGTTTTTGAACTATTTGGTCCCTTCGACACCGAGGCGATGCGAGCCGCTGTGTCCGACTTGGTCCTGCAGCACGAAGCGCTTCGTACGGTGTTCGACGAATCAGGGCAATTCCAGTCCGCACAACCGTCGCTACCGGCCCATTGCGACGTGACAGATATCGTGCTCGACGCGCAGGCGTACACCGAGGCCCTCGCCACGGCGGCGCGAGAGACATTCGATCTGTGCGCCGGTCCTCTCCTCCGGGTGCACGTCTACCTGCGCGGACATGACCACTTCGCCGTGCAACTCGTTGTTCACCATATTGTCTGCGACGCGATCGGTATGGCCGCCCTGTTTCGGGATCTCGAAGCCGCCTACGACGCGCGGCGATCAGGACGGGTGCCAACGTTTCCGGCGTCGATGCAGTACAGCGAATACGCGGCACTCCTCCGTGGCGCCAGCGAGCGAATGGCTGATCGCGAGGTAGGCTGGCTGGCGCAGTTCAATGGTTCGACACCGCTCGTTCTGCCGACCGATCGTCCGCGTTCGCTGCTCATCTCAAACACGGCGGCGACATCGCGGTTGACCCTGTCGTCCGCGCTCGTCTTGCGCCTGAAGGACTGTAGCCGTCGTAACGGACGTACGGTGCTGATGACGCTACTCGGCGGATGGCTCCTGACGATGCACCGCATCGCCGATCAGCACGATCTACTGGTGGGCATCTCTTCCGCGAATCGGCCGTTCCCGGGATCCGATTCGATGGTCGGCAACTGCGTCGACGTGCTCCCCATTCGAAGTCGTGTGAACGCCGCAACGCGCGTCGGCTCGTTTCTAGAGCAGGTACGTGCGTCGTTATTGAACGCCTACGAACACGACGTCTTCAGCTACGCGCAGCTATCAACAAAAATCAACGTGCCGCGCGGGCAAGGGATCCCGCCACTGATCTCTGTCACGTTCAACCTGGAACCCCCGCGGAGGGATCGGGGACGCACCGGACGTTTTGCAGACCTCCGCCTCGAGCCGGTGCCGAAAAGTGGAGGGTTCGCGAAGTTCGACGTCGCGGTCGATGCCATTGACGTCGGCGACGAAATGTTGATTGAGTGCACGTTCAACGCCGATTTGTTCGACCGCGCGACCATCGACCGGCAACTCAGCTGCTTCTCGCGGATCTTGGAACAGATAGCCGACGGCGTCGACGTGCCCGTGTTCGAATTGTCATTGCTCAACGCGGAGGAGCGGAGGCTGATCGTCGACAGATGGAATGACACGGCGTTGCCGTATCCGGGCGACCGCTGCATCCACGAATTGTTCGAGGAACAAGTAGCACGTACGCCGAACGCCGTCGCTGTGACCTTCGGCACGTGTGCCCTCAGCTATGCCGAATTGGATGCACGCGCGAATCAGCTTGCGCACATGTTGCGAGCGATGTTGATTGGCCCGGAGGCGCGTGTCGGGATCCGCCTCGAACGCAGCCTCGAGCTGATGATTGCGCTGTTGGGTGTGATGAAGGCCGGGGCCGCATATGTGCCGATGGATCCTGCGTACCCGTCGGAAAGGTGCGCCTACATCTTGGAGGACGCGGGAGCATCCGTGCTGCTGACGCAGCAGAACCTCTTGGACGACTGGTCGGTGCCGCGTGGCGTGACCGTCGTGTCTATCGACGAGCCGACGACTAGGCTGGCGTTAGGCGACCAGCTTGTCAACACGCCGAAGACGCGCGTCACCCCCGAGAATCTTGCTTACGTCATTTATACGTCTGGCAGTACGGGCCGACCTAAGGGCGTGGCCATGCACCACCGCGGCGTCAGTAACTACCTCGACTGGGGTGTGCGTGCGTACGGCGCGGCAAGTGGACATGGCGCACCGGTCTTCACGTCGATGGCTGTGGACCTGACGATCACGAATTTGCTGCCGCTGTTCACGGGGCGCACGGTCCATCTCTTGCCGGAGGATAATCCTGTCGAGGCGTTAGCGGAGGTGTTACGCAACCATCCCGGCTTCGGGCCCGTCAAAATCACGCCCCTTCACCTCTCGTTGCTGACCCCATATCTCGACGCAGAGGACGCGCGAGCCGCAACGCATACGCTGGTGGTCGGCGCCGATTTTCTTCCGGCAGAGCCGACGATTTTCTGGCAAGACCACGCGCCACAGGTACGCCTGATGAACGAGTACGGGCCAACCGAAACGGTGGTTGGCTGCTCGGCCTACACGCTGCCTCCGGGCCGGCATCGCCAGGGAGCAGTGCCAGTCGGAGGTCCCATTCAGAACCTGCGTTTCTATGTGCTCGATCCCGGCCTGCAGCCGGTCCCCATTGGTGTGCCCGGCGAGCTGTACATCGGTGGCACGGGCGTCGCGCGCGGGTATCTGGGCCGGCCGGGGATCACAGCCGAAAGGTTCGTGCCGGACCCCTTTGGCGAGCCCGGCGCCCGTTTCTACCGCACCGGTGACCGCGCGTGCTGGTTGGAGGACGCCAACCTCCTTATCCTGGGACGCACCGACCATCAGGTGAAGATTCGCGGATACCGGGTGGAGCTAGAAGAGATCGAGGCGGTACTCCGGCAGTGCCCGGCCGTATCGCAGTGCGTCGTGATCGCGCGCACGGACCAAGCTGGCGAACGAAGGCTGATCGCCTACGTCGTCGGCGATGTGGACGCACAAACGCTGCGTCGGCATGCCCAACGAATCCTGCCCGATTACATGGTGCCCAACGCATTCGTGCTGCTCCAAGCACTGCCGGAGACGCCGACCGGGAAGTTGGACCGAAACGCGCTTCCCGCTCCCGAGTTCACGTCGCAGGAGTCATACGTTGCACCGACGACGCCGGAGGAGATCGCGCTCTCCGGGATCTGGAGAGAGCTCCTCCGAGTGGAGCGTGTCGGGGTCACCGACAATTTCTTCGCCCTGGGGGGCGACAGCATACTCGCAATCCAGATCGCGACGCGAGCTCGGCGCATGGGGCTGCACGTGAGGCCGCGTCAGTTGTTCGAACATCAAACAATCGCGGAATTGGCTGCGGCGGCCGGGACCGTGGCGGCGGACGCGGCTGCCTCGCACCCACGTCCTGATGGACCCGTCCCTTTGACACCGATCCAAGCGTGGTTTTTTGAGCAGAGCCTCGCACGCCCGTCTCACTACAACCAATCGGTGATCTGGGACATTGATTCGACCTTGAGCAACAGCAGGCTCGAGGAAGCACTGCAACTGGTTATCGGGCAGCACGATGCGCTGCGCCTCCGCTTCCGTCGTAGGGCTTCGCTCTGGGAGCAGTGGCACGTCAGCAACGCTGGTATCGCGTTAGAGCGTGTCGACATATCGGCGTTGCCCGAGGACGAGCAGCGGCAGCTGCAGGAGGACATGATCGATCAGCGGCACGCGAGCCTCGATCTCGAGCGTGGACCCGTCGCGCGGGCGGTACTCTTCGATGCCGGCGCACGTGGTCGGCAACTCCTGGTGATTCTGCACCACCTGGTCGTGGATAGCGTTTCGTGGCGAACGCTGCGCGAGGACCTCGAGCGCACTTGCGCGCAGATGGAAGCGGGAACGGTCGTCGACCTCGGGCCGAAGAGCGCGTCTTTTCAACAATGGGCGGTGGCACTGTCAAGGTACGCGGCAAGCGGCGGCGTCCTCGATGAGTTGGCGTATTGGACGTCGAAACCGATTCCGCGGCTTCCTGTCGATGGAGAGCACGAGTCGATCGAGGCCGATTCGCGCACGGTGACGGTGCACCTGAATGAAGCGGAAACGCGCGCGCTCCTGCAGGAGTTACATATCACTTACGACGTGCGCGCGCACGATGCCTTCCTCTATGCCTTGGCAGAGGCGCTCAGCGCGTGGACCAACTCCGCGCAGGTGGCGGTGACGCTCGAGAGCCACGGCCGCCAGGAGGACCTCGACACGACGCTCGACCTAACGCGCACCGTCGGCTGGTTTACCAGCGCGTATCCAATCGTGCTCGACGTGGAGCGAGGGGGGAGCGTCGGCGACCGCCTCTCTCGTATAACGCAGCAACTCGAAGCGGTTCCACGTCAGGGAGTGGGATATGGCATCCTTCGCTACCTGAGCCCGGACGATAACGTGCGCCGCGCATTGGTGGCGAGTGGTGACCCGGAGCTCTCCTTTAACTATCTCGGCCATGTGGATGCGGGAATCGGACCCGATGCGCGCTTCCGTCTGGCCGGCGGTCGGCGCCGGCGCCGATCGGCGCCTGTCAACCGTCGAACGCATCGGTTGGAAGTCAACGTTGGTATCAGTGGCGGTTGCCTCCACGCCAGCTGGACGTACGGCGAGCGGGTGTATTGTCCTGACACGATCGAGCGCCTCGCCGCGAGCTTTCTGACAGCGCTGCTCGAGCTCCTCCCGCAAAGCCGTCGTCTCGCGTCTGGACGGCGCACTCACCCGGATTTTCCTCTCGCGGCACTCGAACCGGCGGAGCTCGAGACGGTGCTTGCCGGTCGCGCGGACATCGACGACCTCTATCCGCTCGCCCCGATGCAGGAAGGGATGTTGTTTCATGCCCTTTCTGCTCCTACAACACAAGCGTACCAGGTGCAGATTGTGCAGCACTTGGAAGGCGCCTTGGACGTTGCACTCTTCCGACGAGTCTGGGACGACATTGTCCAGCGCTACGCCGTCCTGCGCACCGCTTTCATGTGGGAGGGATTACGCCGCCCGCTGCAGAGCGTGCACGCGACCGCGCAGGCGTCCTGGGTGATCGAGGATTGGCGCGATCGATCGCCAGACGAGCAGGAAGCGGGGTTGCAGCGGTATGTGTCGGAGCAGAACGCGCGAGGCTTCGCACTGCACAAGCCGCCGCTCGCGCGATGGGCACTGTTTCGTGTCGACGAGCAACGGTACCGTTTCGTGTGGCACCTGCATCACCTGATCCTCGACGGGTGGTCTGTGTCACGAATTCTCGGAGAGGTGACGCGGTTGTATCAGGGCTGGAGCGCTGGCGCGGTCGTGCAGCGCGACCAGGCGAGACCCTGGCGCGAGTACATAGCGTGGTTGCAGCAGCAGGATCCAGCGGCGGCGGAACGATATTGGCGCATGGCGTTGGCAGGCTTCACCGCCCCGACTCCGCTCGGCATCGGCGCGCCAGCCGGACGGGCGGAGCCGCGCTATGCACGAGAGACCATCGACGTTTCGGAGGAGCAGAGGCATCGGCTGGAGGCACTCGCCAGGCAGATGCGCGTGACGATGAATACGATCGTGCTCGGCGCGTGGGGCCTTCTGTTGTCACGCTACGGCGGCGTCGAGGACGTCGTCTTCGGAACCACCACCTCAGGTCGTCCGGCCGCAATCGACGGAGTCGACGACATGATCGGCATGTTTATCAATACTGTCCCGGTGCGGGTGTCGGTCCCGCCTGACGCTCGGCTCAGCACGTGGCTTCGCGAGCTCCAAGACTCGCAACTCGACGCTCGCGACTATGAATATGCGTCGCTCCTTCAGATACACGGATGGAGCGAGATGGCTCGGGGAACACCGTTGTTCGAAAGCCACGTGATTTTCGAAAACTATCCTATGCGGTCACGCGCCGTCACATCACAATTACAGATGAGGGGCAGTCAGGGCGTCGAATGGAGCACAGTGCCGCTTTCCCTCACGGCCGCTCCCGGTCAGCGATTTCTCCTGCATCTGAGCTACGACCAGAACCGATTCGAACACGCGGACATCAATCGCGCCTTGCGGCATTTCGTACACATCCTCGACGAGATGGCCGCCAGCCCCGACTGTCACCTCTCCGATATCAGCGTGCTCAGCAGGGCGGAGCAGGGCAACCTCCGGATGAGTTGGCACGCTTCCCTTGACGGAGGAAACGACGGCACAGGCGTAACGATGCGCATTGCTGGACACGCGGCACGCACGCCGGACGCTGTCGCCGTGACGCACGGATCCCGTCGCATCACGTATGCGGAGCTCGAACGCGAAGCTGTCGACGTCGGCGCGCGCCTGCAACAAGCCGGCGTCAAGCCCGGCGAGCCAGTCCTCGTGATGACCGACGACCGTGTGCGTATGGTGACGGCGTTGCTCGGCGTATGGAAAGCGGCGGGAGCTTTCGTGCCGATGTTGCCGGAATTGCCGGATGCAAGAATCCAGGCACTGGTGATGCAAATCAAACCGCGAGTGGCACTGGTCGATGCTGCACTGGCGGAACGACTTACGAGGCTCTGCAAAGGGTTCGGGCTCGACTCAACGATCCGATTCCAAGCGGTCGGCGACGGTTCGGACGCGAACATAACGGCGGAGAGCCGGTGGCCGACTCCAGAGCAGGTCGCCTACATTGTTTTTACCTCAGGATCGACCGGCGCCGCAAAACCCATCGCCGGTCGACTCGCCGGCGTGGAGCACTTCATCCACTGGGAGCTAGCCACGTTCGCGGTCGGCGAGACGGTACGCGGCAGTCAGTTGATCTCGCCTATGTTCGACGCGTATTTGCGCGACGTCCTCGTGCCGCTGTGCGCCGGTGGCACCCTGTGCGTGCCGCCAGACCCACACGTGGTCGTCGACGGCCGGGCGTTCACGCGGTGGCTCGCTGAGACGCGCATCACGCTCGTGCATACAGTGCCGTCCATTTTCCGTGGCCTCCTTGGCGCCGAGTCGATTCCCTTGCCGTCGGTGACACACGTGCTGTTGTCCGGCGAGCCACTCTTGCCAGTCGATGTCCGGAAGTGGCGAGCGTTGCATGGCGAGACGACGACGCTCGTCAATCTTTACGGGCCGTCGGAGACGACGATGACGAAATTCGTGCACGTCGTCACGGCGGCAGATGTGGAGGCGCGAGCCGTGCCAATCGGCAAGCCGATGCCCGGCGCGCAGGCGGTGCTGTTGAATGCACGCGGGCAGGTATGTCCGCTGGGAACCGTTGGAGAGGTTTACATTCGGACGCCATATCGGACGCTCGGATATTACGAGCGACCAGATCTGACCGCGGCCTCGTTCGTGGCGAATCCGGTGACTGGAGATGCGACGGATCTCGTGTATCGCACCGGCGATTTGGCCCGGTTGCGGCCGGACGGAACGTATCAGCTCGTCGGGCGCGCGGATGGGCAAGTGAAGATTCGCGGCGTACGGATCGAGCCGCAGGAAATCGAAGCAGCACTGCTGACGTGCGAAGGAGTCACGCAGGCGTCGGTAATCGACCGCGATGATGCGACCGGCGCGCGAATCCTCTGCGCCTACGTGGTGCTGCAACCGGGGGTCGTCATCAGCACGGTACGCGAGCAGTTACAGAGACTGCTACCCGAGAACATGGTTCCCAACGCGTTCGTGCAACTCGATCAGATTCCACGTACTCCCAATGGAAAGATCGATCGACCAGCGCTTGCGTCGCTCGCTCACGGCGTGAGCGACGCTCCGCGCGGCAGCGCGCCGCACGGGCCGGTGCAGGAAGCATTGGCGGCGATCTGGACCGATGTCCTCCGTGTACCCCGCGTCAGCGCTGGTGACGACTTTTTCGCGCTCGGCGGTCATTCGCTGATGGTCATGGTGCTCGTCAGTCGCATCAACGCCGCGTTCGGAGTGGATTTTCCCATCGTCACCGCTTTCGATGCTCGGACGCTCGAATCGATGTCCGCTGAACTAGAACGGATGATCTGCGACACGGTGGTTGCGCTGCCGGAGTCGGAGGTCGAGAGCGGCTGGCTCATGACGGATTCGCCCACATCGAATTGATGCGCTCAGCGAAACCTCGAACCCAACTTTCTTCACTTAAAATGGCCGCTAATTCCTCTGCGAATCTATCGATGGCTAAGCGTGCGCTGCTCGATGCGCGTCTACACGGACTCAGCCATGAATCGCCGATTCCACGTCGTGAACGGCACGACCAGGCGCCACTGTCATTCGGCCAAGAGCGGCTCTGGTTTGCGGAGCAGGTCGTCGAGTCTGGGTCTGCCTACAACGTCTCGACCGTACTTCGGCTCACAGGCGCGGTGGACGAGCAAGCTTTGGAACAAGCGTGGGGCGAGATCGTGCGCCGTCATGAGATTCTCCGAACAAAGTTCGGGACCGTCGCCGGCTCACCGGTACAGCTGATCGCTCCGTTCGCGCCTTTCGTCCTCGCAACCGAGAACCTTTCGAATCACCATCCGAGCGATCGCGATGCAGCCTGCAGGCGCCGCATCGCTGAATGCGCGCAGGCCTCTTTTGATCTCGCCGCCGGCCCTCTGTTCCGCGCTGTCCTGCTCCGTCTCGACACGACGGAGTACGTGCTGGTTATCACTCTTCACCACACTATCAGCGACGACTGGAGCGTCGACGTGCTCTTGCGCGAGCTCTGGGTCCTCTACGTCGCGTTTAGCGAAGGGCGTGAGTCTCCGCTCGCCCCACTCCCAGTCCAGTATGCCGACTATGCTGCGTGGCATCGCAAGCAGATCCAAGGTGAGAAGGTGGCGCGCCACATGGCTTATTGGAAGACGCAGCTGGCAGGCGCACCGGCGCTGCTGCCTCTCGTCACGGACCGCCCGCGTCCGCCGGTGCATAGCTTCCGCGGCGCCCGTGAGCGAATTGAGTTGTCGTGCAACGTGCTGGCACGGCTGCGGGCACTCGGGCAACAGGAGGGCGCCACGCTCTTCATGGTGGTGCTCGCGGCATTTCAGATCTTGTTGGCCAAATACACGAGCAGCCACGACATCGTCGTCGGCAGTCCCATTGCGGGACGTACGCGTCGGGACCTCGAGGGGCTTATCGGCTTTTTCGTCAACATGCTGGTACTCCGTACGGATCTCGGCGGCGATCCGAGCTTCAGGGAGGCGGTCAGACGAGTCCGCGGCGTGACGCTTGGCGCTTTCGAGCACCACGAACTGCCATTTGAAGCGGTCGTAGAGGAGTTGCACCCCCAGCGCACGCTCAGCCAGTCACCGTTGTTTCAGGTCGTCTTCATGCTGGAGGACGGCGACGGTCCTGGAAGTCTCCCGCAGGTGCCCGGGGTGCACGTTCGGCGTGAGCACGCTCCATCCGCAACGGAGAAGTACGATCTCCGACTGAGCCTCGCCGTCGCGGACCAAGGCCTTCGTGGACAGCTTTCGTACAGCGCGGATTTGTTCGAGCGGCGGACGATAACACAAATGTGTGCCCACCTAGTGCGCCTGGTCGTGCAGATGTCACTCGATCCGGAGCGGCGTCTTTCAGACCTGTCGTTGTTGGACGTGACCGAGCGGACGCTGACGACACTGGTGTGGAACAGTACCGACGTCGACGTCACACCTGCGGTGGTGCACCAGCAGTTCGAACGCCAGGTTGCGCGGACACCGGATGCCGTCGCAGTGGCGTCTGACGATGGAGCACTCAGCTACGCCGAATTGAACGCGCGAGCGAATCAACTCGCACATCATCTGCAAAGACTCGGCGTTGGTGAAGAGACGCGGGTCGCTGTCAGCCTCAAGCGAGGATTGGAACTTGTGGTCGGCCTGCTGGCCGTGCTCAAGGCCGGCGGAGTATACGTGCCTCTCGACCCGCGCTATCCGGCTGAACGGCTGATGTTCATGCTGACCGATTCTGACGCGCGCGTGTTGTTGACAGAGGAGGCACTGCGGAACGTACTTCCGATGCGCAGCGGCGTCACCGTCCTGAGCGTGGACGGTGCACGAGCAGCGATTGCGAGCGAGCGCAGCGTGTCCCCGACTACCGGCGCCGGCGCTCAATCCCTCGCATACGTGATGTATACGAGTGGAAGCACCGGCAAGCCGAAAGGCGTGGCCGTAGAGCATCGCGGAATCGTGAGGCTTGTTCGTAGCCCGAACTATATGACACTCGGGCCCGACACTGTCATGCTGCAGGCCGCGTCCATCTCTTTCGATGGCTCGACCGTGGAGATCTGGGGACCATTGCTCAATGGCGGACGGCTCGCGCTGATGGCGACCGAGAAGCCGTCTGTGGAGGATGTGGGTACGGCTCTCCTCCGCCACGCAGTCACCGTGCTCCATCTGACCGCTGCCTTTTTCCAGGTCATGACGGAGCAGCGACTGGATGATCTATTTGGCATCTCACAACTGTTGCCCGGAGGCGACGTGCTGCCGCTCGACGCTGTCAAGCGAGTTCAACAGCGATTCCCCGCCCTTCGCATCATCAATGGTTATGGCCCTACGGAGAACACCGTGTTCACGTGCTGTCATACCGTTCCGCCCGGGGGTGGTGGTGGCCCCGTCCCAATCGGTGTACCGGTGACCAACACTCGCGTGTACGTGCTGGACCTGGCGTTGCAACCCTTGCCCATCGGCGTCGCAGGCGAGCTGTATTGCGGGGGCAGTGGAGTCGCGCGCGGCTATCTGAATCGCCCCGGCCTGACGGCAAGCCGGTTTATTCCCGATCCCTTCGGCCCTGCGGGCGCCCGATTATACCGGACAGGCGATCGTGCGCGATGGCGTGCCGACGGAACCCTCGATTTTCTCGGCCGTGTCGACCGGCAAGTCAAGATTCGCGGGTTCCGGATCGAGCCTGGCGAACTGAGCGCCGTACTCGCGACCAACCCGGCGGTGCGGGACAGCCACGTCCTCGTGCGGGAGGACATGGCGGGCGACAAGCGTCTGGTCGCCTACGTCACAGGGACCATTTCCGTCAAGGAATTGCGCGAGTACGTGCGTGCGAGGGTGCCGGAGTACATGGTTCCGGCAGCCTTCGTCATCATGGAACGATTTCCTCTCACGCCCAACGGCAAAGTCGATGGCAGCGCCTTGCCCGCACCTGATTACGACGCCGGGGAGAGAGTCGCTCCGGCCACCTTCGTTGAGGTCCAGCTCCTGCGCATCTGGGAAAAACTTCTCGGCGTCGAAGTGAAGGATCCGACCCAAAGCTTCTTCGATCTGGGCGGTCACTCGCTTCTTGCGATGCGGCTCGTGGCCGAGGTCGAACACGAGTTGAACTATCGCATCCCCGTAGCCACGTTTTTCGGCGGCGCCACTGTTCGGCAGATGGCCGAGGCAATTGAGAAGGGATCTGCTTCAACAGCCGCGGCCGCACTCGTGTCATTGCAGCCGCGCGGCTCGCTGCCCCCGCTGTTTCTGATACACACCGCCAACGGTCGCGTGATCTGCTACGTCAATCTGGTTCGTCATCTTGGGACGGACCGACCGATCTGGGGTCTCCAGGATCTGAGCCGGGATTTCTCCAGGCCCGTCGCCGACATCGCCCGCGAGCACTTACGCGCGATACGGTCAGTTCGGCCGCACGGACCGTACTGTTTGGCTGGTTGGTCGTTCGGTGGATTGGTGGCCTATGAGGTGGCGAGCCTGCTCGAAAGGGAGGGCGAGCGTGTGGCGTTCCTCGGATTGTTCGACACGCGCGATCCGAGCCTTGCGCGCCGTCTCATGACCGATCATATCGATACTCTCATCGGCGTCGGACAGCAGATCGCGGCACACGTCGGTCATCGCTTCCTCATTAATCGCTCCGAATTGGAACCGCTAGAATCGGATGAACAACTGAGTCGCGTATTGACCGCGCTGCACGCGCAGACTGCCTCCGCGCGTATTGACGTGACGATGTTACGACAACAGGTTGAGGCGACGAAGGCGCGGGGTACAAGCGGGGTGAGCTACCTGCCCGGACCGTTTTTGGGTACCGTCACCGTGTTTCGCGCCAGCGACAACCAATGGCAAGGGTTCCGCGACCGAATGAGCGACGAAGAACGGCGGACGCTCGGGTGGGAAAGGGTGTCGTCGAACCTGGATATCCAGGCTGTTCCTGGAACCCACGAAACAATGGTCAACGAACCGCACGTTCGGGAGCTTGCACGACGAATGAGCGAGCTCCTCGCCGAGCCGCACGACTGTTCGCACACCGCCACACAGTGACAGTTCCGCTGCCCTGACAACAGCGTAGCCACCAATCCAGCTCGAGGCAGCGTCCGTCGATTGGCCGACGCGCTCGAGTCCTACTCTCGACCCAGGTCAACAGCAGGACGCCGACGAGGACGAGCTATGACCAACACAGTGACAACATCGAAGCGACCAGCGTTTGGGACTATTCGACGCGAACCGATTCGCGTGTCTGGTAGCGACCTGGTCGAAGCGGCACGTCTCGCCGACGGCACCCACTTTCCTCTCACGATCCAGGCGAGGGTGCGGGGCATCGAATTATCGAGCTGGGCCATCGCTAACCGTGAATCGATCCTCACCCACATCATTCAGTACGGCGCGATCTTGTTCCGGAACTTCGCGGTGAGAACGATCGCGGAATTCGAGCAATGTGTCGACGCTCTTTCTGGCGGCGCACTCGAGTACCGATTTCGTGCGTCGCCAAGGAAGCAGGTGCAGGGTCATGTCTATACATCTACAGAATACCCCGCGGATCAAACCATCTTTCCGCACAACGAACACGCGTATTCGCCGAGCTTTCCGTTGCGCATCTATTTCCACTGCGTGACCGCACCACAACAAGGCGGCGAGACACCAATTGGTGACACGCGGCAGATCCTGCGAGCGATCCCTCGTGATATACGGGAACGCTTCACGGCAAAGAAAATCCTCTATGTGCGCAACTACGGCGACGGCTTCGGTCTGCCGTGGCAGACGGTGTTCCAGACGGACGACAAGACGCAGGTCGAAGCCTACTGCCGCAGTATGGGCATCCAGGCCGAATGGCGCGACGATCAACGATTGCGCACGAGTCACGTCGGTCCGGCCGTCGTCAGGCATCCGCGCAGCGGCGAACACCTGTGGTTCAATCACGCAACCTTCTTTCACGTGTCGACGCTCGAATCATCGATCCAGCAGGCGCTGTCGACGGCGCTACCCGAGGAGAACCTGCCGCAAAACACGTATTACGGCGACGGCACCCCGATAGAGCCGGACGTGCTCGAGACCTTGCGCGCCGCTTACCAGAATGCGTTAGTCGTCTTCCCGTGGCAACAAGGGGATGTGTTGATGCTCGACAACATGCTGGCGGTGCACGGACGACAGCCCTTCGTCGGGCCACGCCAGATCGTCGTTGCGATGGCTGAACCATTTCGCAGCGCTGATTTGCAGGTCGTGATGGCGGAGGCGTAGCTATGACGACGAACGTGATCGAGGGCTACTCGCTTTCCGCGCAGCAGGAACGCGTGTGGCTGTTGCAAGAGCAGCAGACCGACGGGCCGTATCGAGCGACGTGCCGCGTCCGGGTGACGGGTCCCTTCGAGCGGCAGGTATTTACAGCAGCGCTGGAGCTGGTCGTCAAGCGCCATGAGTCGCTGCGCACGACATTCCGACGTGTTCCTGGAATGGTTTTCCCCGTGCAGGCGATCGGTCCGGAGCAGGCGCCTCGCTGTGCATTCCACGATATGCAGGGCTGGTCCAGCGACGAACAGGTCTTGAACGTCGACCGGCTGTGGCGCGAGGCGCACCGACGTCCATTCGACCTTGCGCAGGGGCCGGTGATGCACGTCGCTGTCGCCCGGCTGGACTCCGAGCAGCACCTGATCTTCCTCAGCGTGTCTGCACTTTGTGCCGATAGGAAGACTATCCATAACTTGGTGGATGAGCTGAGTCGAGCGTATGCCGTGTCTGCCGCCGGCGAAACGCTCGTCGGTGCGCCGCCACAGTACGCCGACTTCTCTGCATGGCAAAACGCCATTCGGGAACCAGACACTGCTTCGGCGTCCCGCATGCCCTGGGCCGGCGATATCGCTACGGACTTACGGATCAAGCTGCCATTCGAACAGCCTTCGGACGGCAGATTTGTTCCGCGCGTCCTGCCGGTGCCGGTCCATCCCGACATCGTCGGGACGATCGCTGCGGTAGTCCGCGAGTACGACACATCGAAGAGCGTCTTCTTCCTGGCGTGTTGCGCCGTCCTGCTCGGACGACACCTGGGTCAGACAGAGGTGGTGATCGGTACCGTCAGCGAAGGCCGCAGCGAAGCGCCGCTCGAAGAGGCGCTCGGGCTGTTCAGCACGTGCGTGCCGATTCGTTGTGAATTGCCCGAGCACCAGCCGTTTCGCGAACTGTTGGCGCAGGTGCACGAGGCTGTCCGCCGCGCGGCAGCTCATGCACCAGTGATGCGCGAGTCGCGAGGCAGCGAAGCCATCACCACGCCGCGTTTCTTCCCGTTCTGCTTCGAAGAGACGCAGTACCCGCGCCGCCCCGACCGTGGAGGAGTCTCGTTCGAACTCGATCGCACCGACATTTGCACGGACCGGTTCAAGACGAAGCTGGTCCTCACGCACCAGGGGCAGACGCCGCTGTTAGAGATGCATTACGACGCGAGTGCGTTCAATGCGGCGGCGATCGCCTCACTCGTAGAGCAGTTCCAGACACTCGTTTCCGACGCGAGCGCGCATCCAGAGACGCCGCTCGGACGGCTCGAACTGCTCGGCGGGGCGGAATGGCAGCGTGTCGTCGAGACGTTCAACCGTGTGCAGTTCTCCGCTGCATCGAGCGATTGTCTTCATCATCTCTTCGAGGCGCAGGTTGTGTGCACGCCGGATCACATTGCTGTCGTCTCGGGCGACGCGTGCCTGACGTACGCGGCTCTGAATGGCCGGGCGAACCAACTCGCGCGTCACTTGAGGGTCCTGGGTGTCGGGTCGGCAACCCCTGTGGGCATTTGCATGCCGCGGTCGCTTGACATGATCGTGACGATTTTCGGGATTCTTAAAGCCGGCGGAGCGTATGTACCGTTGGATCCGACATACCCGAAGGATCGCCTGGAGTTCATGATCGCGGATGTGCAGGCGCCGGTGCTGCTGACACACGCCGACCTGCTCGCCGTCGTGCCGGCGCAGCAGGCCACGGCGGTGTGCCTCGATACCGAGTGGGACACGATCGCTCAGTACAGCCCGGACAACCTGCCTGGCAATGTCGGACCTGATCACCTTGCCTACGCCATCTATACGTCCGGGTCTACCGGCCAGCCGAAGGGCGTGCTGGTCACGCACCGTAACGCGGTGCAATCGACCAGGGCGCGCGACACCTACTACCGAGAGCGAGTGGAGAGCTTCCTCCTCCTCTCGTCGTTGTCCTTCGACAGCTCGGTCGCCGGCCTGTTCTGGACCATGTATCAGGGCGGGATGTTGGTCTTACCTGCCGAAGGGCGACAAAGCGATGTCGGCCATCTGCGCGGGCTCATGGCTCGGTACCGCGTATCACATCTGCTGGCCCTGCCCTCGCTACACGCGTTGATGCTGGAGCAGGTCGGTTCGCCGACGACGCTGCGCAGCGTCGTGGTGGCTGGCGAAACGTGTAGTCGATCACTCGTCGCGCAGCATCTCGCGTGTTTGCCTGACGTCGCGCTTTTCAACGAATACGGTCCTACGGAAGGGACTGTGTGGTGCACCGTGCACCGCTGCCAAAGCGGGGACGGGAGTACGTCCGTCCCCATCGGGCGTCCCATCGCCAACGCGCAGGTCTACGTGCTCGATGCGCGTCTACGACCGGTGCCCGTCGGTATTGCGGGCGAGCTGTACGTCGGCGGCGCGGGGGTCAGTCAAGGCTATATGAGACGTGCGGCCCTGACCGCGGAGCGATTTGTGCCTGATCCGTTCGGCAGCGGTCGCGGAGCACGTTTATACAAGACCGGCGACCTGGGTCGTCATCGCCACGATGGAGTGATCGAGTTCCTGGGTCGGCTGGACCGACAGGTGAAGGTCCGGGGGTTTCGCATCGAGCTGGGAGAGGTCGAAGCGACGCTGCAAAGTCATCCGCAAGTGGTCGACGCGGTCGTCATTGCGCGGGACGACCCCCGCGATCGAGGAACCGTGGCGGGCTGCACGGTGCAGAACGGGGCCACCGCAAAACGTCTGGTCGCGTATGTGGTCGCGACACCGGGTTCGTCACCATCCGCCGGTGATCTGCGACGCTTCATGGAATCCACATTGCCGCCCTATATGATCCCGACGTTTTTCGTACTTCTCGCAACGCTGCCGGTCGGCCCAAACGGGAAGGTCGACGTCAAGGCCCTCCCCGACGAAGGCGACATCCCCTCCGCAGTCAGCGCCTCGTATGTGGCGCCCGCGACCGAGATGGAGCGAGCGATCACGCTGCTATGGCAGCAGGTCCTCCGTCTCGAACGCCTCGGTATTCACGACAACTTCTTCGATGTAGGAGGTCATTCCCTGGCGATGGTCCAGGTGCATGGCCGACTGCAAACGATGTGCAAGAGGACGCTTTCGCTCATAGACTTGTTTCAATACCCCACCGTTCACACGCTGGCGGCGTACCTGACCCGAGAGGCAAACGCAGTGACGACGGTGCCGAGCAGTCATCGCCGACAGCAAACCCGTCGAGAATCGACGCATCGACGACAAACGCGAACAGGACGCAGCAGACGGCACGACGTCCATCGATGAGCGGTGACTCGTCCCACGAATCGTTGGGGAACCTTACTGGAATCCGAACCGAGCCCGACGCCTGCGGCGCCGCCCTGCATAAGCGTGGCGCGGACGGTTAACCATCAACGTTCGGAAGATGGAGGTAAGTAAGTCTCATGAGAGTTCTAGTTACCGGCGGAGCGGGATTCATTGCATCGCACCTGTGCGATCGACTGATCAAGGAGGGCAACCGTGTCACCGCTGTAGACGATCTTTCCACAGGCCGACTGTCCAATATCGCCCACCTCGACGGAGCGCCAGGCTTCCAGTTCGTCCACGAGACGATCATGCGTGAGGCGGTCATGGATCGCCTCGTGAGCGAGTGCGACGCGATCTACCATCTGGCATCGGCGGTCGGGGTCGCGCTTATCGTCAGCCGTCCAGTGGAAGTGATCGAGCGGTGCATTTTGGGCACGGAGGTCGTGCTCCGAACGGCGCATCGCTACCGGAAAAGAGTGCTGATCACCAGCACGTCGGAGGTCTACGGCAAGAACCAAAGGATCCCGTTCTCCGAGGAGGATGACCGGGTGCTGGGCGCGACGACCAAGAGCCGCTGGAGCTATTCGTGCGCCAAGGCGATCGACGAATTTCTGGCCCTGGCCTACCAAAAGGAAAAAGGTCTGCCGATTGTGATCGCGCGGCTGTTCAACACCGTAGGTCCGCGCCAGACGGGCCGATATCAGATGGTGGTTCCGCGGTTCATTCAACAGGCTCTCGCGGACAAGCCGCTCACTGTGTATGGCGACGGCACGCAACGACGTTGCTTCAGCTACGTCGAGGATATCGTGGGCGCGCTCGTCGCGCTGATGGCGCACCCAGGGGCCGTCGGACAGATCTTCAACATCGGCAGCACGGAAGAGGTGTCGATCCTGCAGCTCGCGCGCCGCATCATCGAGTTGACGAACAGCTCGTCGACAATCGAGATTGTTCCCTACGATGTGGCTTACGAAACAGGATTCGAGGATATGGCCCGGCGAGTGCCCGATCTCACCAAGATCCATTCGCTCATCGGCTACGTGCCCAGCGTCTCCCTCGATGAGATCATCCTGCGGATAGCCGACCACTTTCGTGCCGCTGCTTTCGAAGAAGCCGCCATCGCGGTTTCCTGACGTCGCCACTCAATCACAATCGACGACACTCCTCCCGGCTGGTGCGTCCGGTTGCGTTCGGCTTCCAGTCCTCGTCGCAGATCGGGACAACATGTCGCGAGACTTCACAGAACCATCCAATCGGCGTAATCCCCCGAGCGGCGGGGTACTCAGCGTCGATCCGTACGTCGGCCGCTACCGCGACGCCAAGGGTGGCTCGGAGCTGATGTACGACGAGTTGATGCGACGATTGCCACACGAGCTGTCAGACCGATTTCAGATCATCGTCTCCAGAGTGCGCGAGTTCCTTCCGGGCAAGAAGGCGATCCTGTGGTGCCAGGATCCGTGGTGCGCCCGCGAGTCGAAGCATCTCGCGTTGCCAGAGTCGCGACAGCGGTTCAAGAAGATCGTATTCGTCTCCAACTATCAGTTCACCACCTACTACCAGGGGCTTGGCGTCCCGTACTCGGAATCGGTCGTGTTGGGAAATGCTATCGTACCTATCGCGACAACCCTTCCGCCGAAGCCGGACGATACCATCCGACTCGTCTATCACAGCATGCCGGACCGCGGGCTGGAGCTGCTCCTGCCGGTGTTCATTCGCCTTGCGCAGCAGCGACCGAAGCTGCACCTGGATGTCTATTCGTCATTTCGCCTTTACGGTCAGGACCGCCGAGATACCCGCTATGAGCCATTGTTCAACATCTGCCGCACGCATCCGCAGATCTCGTATCACGGTGCGGTGCCGAACGACCACATCCGTGAGGCGCTGAAGCGGACTCATATCTTCGCCTATCCGTGCTCGGTCTTCGAGACGTTCTGCATAGCGGCCGTGGAAGCGATGTCCGCCGGGTGCCTCGTGGTATGTCCGGACGTGGCGGCACTGGCTGAAACGGTATCGACGCACGGTCTTGTTTATCGATGGACGGAGAATAGTGAAGTCCACAAGGAACGGTTTGCCGCAGCGCTTGTTTCCGCAATCGACATGACGGAGAAGGCGACTGCCGTTGATCTCCTCACGAGTGCGCAACGACGGGTCATGCGTCGCTATAACTGGGCGACGCGTATCGTCGAATGGACTCGCATGTTGGAGGGTATCCTCGACGGCGACGGCAGCGCTCCTGCAGGGGAGAGGAGGAAGCATGTCCCTGCTCGCTCGTGACCGCGGCAGAGCGCTGGTCGTCGCGCCCCATGCGGACGACGAGGTGCTAGGAGCAGGAGGTCTCATTGCCTTGCTTGCGGAGCGTCGCTGGCGTATCGACGTGGCGTTCGCCACTGTCTCCGGCTACGCGTCGGCCTACCGCCGCGACTGCTCAGACTCCAGTCAGCGTATGGATGAGATGCGCGCGGCGACCCGCGTGCTTGGCGTGTCCGAGACTCTCGTGTGGCCCGATGGTGAGGAGTTTCATTTGCGGCTGGACACGGTGCCGAGCAGCCGGTTGATCGATTTCGTCGACCACAGCATCCAGCGGCTGCAACCGGATCTCGTCGTCATGCCCTGTCGTGGACACTATCACCAGGACCATCGAGCACTCGCGCATGCCTGCATTGCGGCGCTTCGTCCGGCGCCCGCGTCGGGACGCCCATTCGTGCCAACCGTGCTGGCGTACGGCCACACGGGCTTCGCGTGGGGCGGGCGGGAGTGCAGCTTCGAGCCGACGATCTTCGTCGATGTCACGTCCGTCATGGCCAAGAAAATGTGTGCGTTGCGATGTTATGCGACCCAGCTGTGCGACCCTCCTCATCCCCGGAGCGTCGAGGGCATGACGTCGTTTGCTGCAACATGGGGTGCGTGTGCGGGGCTTCAATATGCCGAACCTTTCGAATGCATGCGATCCGTCATCTTCTAAGCGAGCGCAGATTGCCGAGGAGTTGTACCTCGCCCACGGTGCTCGTCACGCATCGAACCGGTGCGATGCGAACAGCCGGCTGGGTACGCGCGATCTGTTGGTCGAGCTGGTGCACGCGCTGCGCATCGAACCGCAGCACGTCGTAGTCGACGTCTGTTGCGGGACCGGTCAGCACCTTATCAAGTTCGCGACGCTGGCATCGCGGGCGATTGGCTACGACTTTTCAGACGCGGCAGTCGCCGAGGCGTGTCGACGGGGAGTCGAAGCCTATGTGGCTGACGCAGCCTGCCTGCCGCTGCCTGACGGCAGCGTCGACGCGCTGAACTGCGCGTTCGGCGTCTATTATCTCAACGACTTGAAGGAGGCCATTCGCGAGTGGCAACGAGTGCTCAAGCCCGGCGGACGCATTGTCATCAGCGGACCTGCCACCGGCACCAACGTCGAGCTCTACGAGTTTCACCGGCAGGCGACCGGCTATGGACCGAGCGACGCCGATACGATCGCGTGCGGCTATGTCGATGGCCTGGTCCACACCGAGCTGAGCGCGGGCGCGTTCCGTGACGTCACCGTCGATGTCTTCATCAATCCTGTCGAATTCCCGGATGCGGCGTCGTTCATTGACTACTGGCGAAGCACGAGCGTGTTCCTGCGGAGCACTGGCGCGGATGTCGAGACTGGCGTTCGGCTGTTGGCGCGACGCGAGGGGCCGTTCCGAGTCACCAAGCGGGTGTCGATTGCGAGTGCAACTCGAACGACCTAGTCGCGCGAGCGAGAGGATCGACAGGTGAATGAGTCTGCTGGACTTGACGTTGCCATCATCGGCATGAGCATCAGGTTTCCAGGCGCTCGAACCCTCGAAGCGTTCTGGCGCAACCTGAGTGATGGCGTCGAAGCGGTGCGCTTCTTTTCTGACGAGGAGCTCAGATCGAGCGGGATCGATCCGTCGCTGTTGGCACATCCCCACTACGTCAAGGCGAGAGCGGTTCTCGACGACGTGGAGCTATTCGACGCCCAGTTCTTCGGTTTCACATCGCCAGAGGCGCAAGCCACCAATCCGCAGCAGCGATTGTTCATGGAATGCGCGTGGGAGGCACTCGAGGGCGCCGGGTATCCTCCGTCGAGTCACGATCACTCCGTTGGGGTGTTCGCCACGGCGGGAACGAATAATTATCAAGACTACTGCGTGCCGCTCGTGCAGCAAGGACTCATGGCGCCGTTTCTCGTCGGACTCGGCAACGACCGCGAACATCTCTCGTCACGTGTGTCGTACAAGTTTGACCTGCGCGGCCCGAGCCTCGTCGTCCAGACCGCCTGCTCGAGCTCGCTGGTCGCGGTTCACCTCGCGTGTCAGAGCTTGCTCGTCGCGGATTGCGACATCGCTCTCGCCGGTGGGGCATTCGTCGGCATGCCACCCGTGGGAGGGTATCTGGCCGAGGAAGGCAGCATGTACTCTCTGGATGGCCGCTGTCGTTCGTTCGACGCTCGCGCGACCGGTACTGTACGCGGGGACGGTGTCGGAGTCGTTGTGCTGAAGCGGCTTGCCGACGCCGTTGACGCTCGCGATCACATCTTCGCCGTGATCAAGGGCTCGGCGATCAACAACGACGGCGCCATGAAGGTTGGTTATACCGCGCCAGGTGTGGCAGGCCTGGTTGACGTGATCCGAAGTGCTCAGATGGTTGCCGGGGTCGAAGCGGACACCATCGGCTATGTCGAGTGTCATGGCACGGGTACTCCACTCGGAGATCCTGTGGAGCTGGCGGCGCTGACCAAGGTGTTCGCCGCAGCAACGGACCAGAAAGGTTTTTGCGCCGTCGGCTCCGTCAAATCGAGCATCGGCCACCTCGATGTGGCGGGTGGGATTGCCGGTCTCGTCAAGACCGTCCTGGCCGTTGATCATGGTCAGATTCCGCCTTCGCTCCACTTCACCAAACCGAACCCGGAAATTGATTTCGCGAACAGTGCTTTTCATGTGGCCATCACCCTCGAGCCATGGCCGATCGCGGCACCGCCGCGTCGCGCCGCCGTCAACTCGTACGGACTGGGCGGCACCAACGCGCACGTGATTCTCGAGCAAGCACCGGCGCCGGAGCCGGCACGATGCACACCGACGCATGTCCTCGTCCCCGTGTCGGCGCCCACAGCCGCATCGCTCGATCGCGTGGTCTCGCAGTTGTGCACGTACCTGCGCCGCACGCCCGCGATCAATCTCCCGGACGTTGCCTACACCCTTCAAGTCGGCCGGAAGCATTTCCAGTACCGGCGCGCGGTCGTCGCTCAGAGTGGTGACGTGTACCAATTGTGCGAAACACTCGCCGAACCGGAAAGGGCAATATCGAGTACTGCGCAACCCGGTCGTGCCGTCGCCTTCGTATTTCCCGCTGGCGGCTCGGTGAGCGCGTCGACGGCAAGAGCGCTCTATACGAACTACACGCCATATCGCGAAGCGATCGAGCAGATGATGGGTGCGGTGAGCGACCGCGTCGCCAGGGAGCTGCGACAGCGGCTCTGCACCGAATCCGCGCCTGCCGACTACAGCGCGGAACAACACGGTGCGCTACACATGTCGCAGACGGCGCTGTTCGCGATTGAGTACGCGTTAGCGCGGTTGTGGATGCACTGGGGATTGCGTCCGGTGGCGATGATTGGCCATGGCATCGGAGAGCGCATCGCCGCCGTATTAGCGGATGTCGTCGCGCTCGAAGACGTCGCGACCGTGCTCGATGCTGGCATGGGCATGGCGCACGCGTCTAGTGAATTCGTCGCACGCCGATGTCGGCCGCCACAGATACCGTATATTTCGTCCATAACCGGAACGTGGGTGACATCTGAACAGGTACGGGTCCCTGACTACTGGCGCCATCAGGCTGACTCGCCTGTCTCGCGGGTTACCAGACTCAGTCATCTGCTCGCCGGCTCGAAACCGGTCGTATTGGTGGTCGGCCCTGATGTCACGCTGTCCTCGTTCGTCGCCCGCGAGTCAAATGCCGGATTCGCGTTCCTCAACTCGTTACCTACAACCGCCGACTCCAGCTCCATAGAGGAGCATCTGCTGACCACGCTCGCACGCCTGTGGACAACTGGCGTTGAAGTAGATTGGCATGCATTCAGTGCGTCGTACACCGCTGGACGTATCTGGCTGCCCACCTTTCCGTTCGAGCGGAAGCGCTACTGGCCCGATGCTGGGCATGAAATGCCGCCGTCGCAAGACGGCTGGGACGGACTCCAGACGGCATAAGGCCCTGCCGGCAATGACTACAATGCGCAACACGACGAGCGTGTCGCCGTGGTTCGACGCGCGAGTTGTTCACGATCACTGCGCCCTGCGCCTGTTTTGTGTTCCTCATGCGGGCGCGACCGGCCTTGCATTCCGAGCGTGGCATCGTTTGGTGCCGGAATCAATAGCTGTACTGCCATTACAGCTTCCGGGTCGCGGCCCTCGGTTGGATGAACCATCATTCCGCAGCCTCCTATCGATCGTCGAAGCGGCAACGGAGGCGATCTTCCCGCTGCTTGACCGGCCGTTTGCCCTGTTCGGACACAGCGTCGGAGCGGCGATTGCGTTCGAGCTGGCGAGACGGATGGAGGCCCGTGGCTATGGTCCTCAGTGCCTGTTCGTGGCAGGACGGTCGGCGCCACCGCGTGCATCGAGTCGCAACATTCACACTCTTCCTCGCGATCGCTTGATAGAAGCGCTCAGGGAACTCGACGGCATGTCCACGGACGTGCTCGACAATCCTGACGCACTCGACGTGCTGCTCCCGATCCTCAGGGCCGACCTGGAGGTATCCGAGACCTATCAATACCTGCCCGGGCCGCCGTTGCACTGCCCGATCATGGCATTTGGAGGCACCACCGACATCCTGACGAGTGCCAATGACATTCGGGCGTGGCGACGGCATACGCAGGGTCGATTCTCCGCGCACATATTTGGTGGCGGTCACTTCTTTGTGCACACCGCACAAACGGAGATGGTTCGCATGATCGTCGACACTCTTCTTACAGGGGTGCAGGACCGATGTACAACATCCTCGGATTGAACTTCGGGCACGATGGCTCTGCGGCAATCGTTCGGGATGGTCGGCTGGTGTCCGCCATTTCGAACGAACGGCTTTCCAGAAAGAAGAAAGCCAAGGGTGTCACCGCTGAAATGATTTCGTATGTGCTCGAGGCAGCAGACCTGACGCTCGACGACGTCGACTACGTTGCCTGTACACTGTTCCATTATCAACCCGACAGCTACGTGAAGGTCCTGGACTTGAATGGCAACCCTGCCACGTCGTTATGGATGTGGGAGTGGTGGAGAAGTCGGCTTGTCGGGCCGCTCATGACCATCGACATCTTGGTCGAGATCGACGGTAAGCGATTCAAATCGGTATTCGTCAATCACCACATGGCGCACGCGGCGTCGGCGTACTATACGAGCCCGTTCGAGCAGGCGGCGTGCTTTACGGTCGACGCCAGTCACGTTCAGCCCGAGGGTTGCTCGATGTTCGCCTATAGCGAAGGGAACAAGCTTCACTACCATTCTTGCCCCGGCGTCATGATCGGCAACGCCTACTCCGACTTCACCTACAAACTCGGCCTTGGTCCGGGTTTGACCAAGGCAGGGACGACGATGGCGCTCGCCTCCTACGGAAGGCCGAAGCGCAAGGCGGTGAAACGGTGGCGCCATTATGGACAGTCATACTTCTCCCGTACCGATGAGGCCGCCGACGAGGTATTCACCAACCGGATATGGTCAGATCTATCTGGTTTGGCGCCACACGCGAGGCTCTCCCCTGAGCAGAGCGACTCCTTAGAGGCCATGAACATCGCTGCCAGCGTAGGCTACATCTTCGAACGAACTCTTCTCCGCAACGCCAAACGCCTACGCGAGTGCACGCGCGGATACGACGGCGGGAATCTCTGCCTCGCTGGTGGCTCGTTTCTCAACTGCAACGTCAATAGCGTGATCAGAGAACACAGTGGGTTTGAGCGTCTGCACCTGTTCCCCGGTTGCGGCGACGATGGAACGGCCGTCGGCGCCGCTCTGTACCTTGCCCACCATGTGCTAGACGCCCCGCGAGTCAGCTATCGACCCCATGAATACATGTTCACCGGTCGCACCTACGCCATCAGCAAACCCGGGGGTGAACGATACGACGCCCACGTCGTCGCGCGCGCGCTAAGCGAAGGAAAGATCGTCGCCTTCTTTCACGGCGGGAGCGAGTTCGGTCCGCGCGCGCTTGGCCACCGGTCGCTGCTTGCCGACCCGCGCAACGCGACCATCAAGGACACGATCAATCACCGGGTTAAACATCGTGAATGGTTCCGCCCGTTTGCCCCCACCGTTCTGTCCGAAAAGGCCTCTGAATGGTTCGACATCGACTTCGAGAGCAAGCTGATGCTCTTTACCTTTCGGATCCGCCGTCCCGATCGTCTTCCCGCCGTCGCGCATGTGGACGGCACGGCCCGCCTACAGACGCTGGCGCGCGAGGACAACGCAAAACTGTACGACCTGATCGCACAGTTCGAAAGAATCACCGGCGTCCCGCTTTTACTCAATACGAGCCTGAACGATAACGGCGAGCCGTTGGTCGAAACACCGGACGACGCGCTGAGGTTCTTCCGTGAACACGACGTCGATCTCTTAGTCCTGGAAGATCGCATGTTTATGCAGCAAGCCACCACCGGCTTATGCCGCGAGGATTCCCAAGCTGCGTTGAGCCGCTGAATCGTCAGGCTGATCGATATCGACCTGCGGAAGGGTGAGTGATGGCCGACAGAGGGCTCATCTGTCTCGCGGCTAGCAATCGAGGCTCGATGGGAGATCTCCGTCCGCTCATCGCGTTGGCACTCGCCCTGCGGCTTCGGGGGTTCGAGATCGTCGTACAAGGGGATCCCGCGCTTGAGTGGAGTGCGCACCAGGCGGGGATTGCACCATCAGAATGGTTGAGTAGCGCAAGCGTTTCGCAAGCGGTCCTCGTGCGCACCGAGGCCGGCCAACGCGCCATATCGGGAATGCGCGTGCGATACCGCGACCGCTGGATGTCGCGACAGTCGAACCGGAATGAGAAAGAACAATCCGATCGGCTGCGGCGTCGCCTTGGCGGCTGGGATAATCCCCGGATCGTCGCCGTGATTGGGAGTATTCCGGCGTACCCTCTGCTCGGCAGATTTGGACGCCAATGCGCGCGAGTAATTTCCACCGCAATGCCGTACCAATCGAGCAAGGATTTCACGATGCGTCCGCCTGACGCGTCGCCGCTCTGGAGGCTCCGGAAGTGGAGACGCGGGTTCTGGCATTTTGCCCGGCAGCGGCAGTTTCGCGAATGCACATTTCACCTGTTGCATGCGAGTCCGACAATATTCCCGCGACCGACCGATTGGCTGCCGAACATGCAAGTCACCGGCTACGTAACGCTCGACGATGAGACGGGATGGACTCCGCCGCCGCGGCTCACTGATTTCCTGAACCACGGGTCCCCACCTGTATTCGCCGGCTTTGGCACCCATCCGATGCTCTTCGGCGCGGCAGGCGAATCGCGAGCGCGACAGATTCTCGAGGCGTGCCGGCGACTTGCCGTTCGCTGTGTGCTCCAGTCGCCTGACTTGCCTTCGTGGCAACCGTCGAAAGACGTGTTCATTTTGCACGAGCACGTCCCGCATGCGTGGTTGTTCCCCCGCTGCGTCGCGGTCGTCCATCACGGCGGCTACGGGACGGTTCACGCGGCGCTCGTTGCCCGAAAGCCGATGGTCGTATATCCATTCCAGACAGATCAGTTTCTCTGGGCCGCAAGAATGGGCACGCTCGGAGTAGGCCCTGGTTTCACGGCGAGACTCAAGAACCTCTCCACTGCGCGGCTCGAAGCCGATCTCACATTTGTGCTCAGAGCTGAATGCCGAGACAAGGCGGAGCGACTCGGCCAAGCCGTAGCCGGCGAGCAGGGACTGCCGATACAGGTCGCCGCGATCGAGTCGATCATCGAACACACGCGCCGCGGCCTTCGACCGGTCGATTGGCAGATGCCGGTGCTCAACGTTGCGGAGCCCCGGGGACATGCGGCAATGTCTTGACGAGTAGGCCTCTCGTTGTGAAATGGACATTGGCTCCTGAATGGGCATGGCTGTGGAGGGAAGTTCGTCCCTTCGCCCTCTACCAGATGACGGCGTTGCTCTGCATTCTTGCCGCCAGTGCCTGTGCGATCTCCGAGCCACTGCTGTTGAAACGGTTGATCGACGACGTCTTGATCCGTGGCGGGTGGCGTTCGCTCGCGGCGGTCACGGCGCTGCTGATGCTGGCGATGGTCATCCGAGTTGCATTGTCCTCGCTCGGAAATGTTGTGAGCACGCTGGCCGTTCAACACACGGTGTTCCGCGCACGGACGAAAATCGTTCGGCACGTGCAGTCGCTCTCCGCCAGCTTTCACGCGCGGCGTTCCGTCGGCGAACTCGTTCAGTGCCTCGATCGGGACGTGATGATTGTTGGCGAGCTCGGTTCGGACATCTTCCCTGCGCTGGCGCGCACGGTTGTCGGCTTGGCGATGAGCGTGGGTGTGATGGTGTATCTCGACTGGCGGATTGCGTCGATCATCGTCCCGCTTCTGCCATGTTTGGCGTATGTGCGCCTCCGTTATCGCAGTACCCTGCAGCGCGCGGCTGACGCTGTTCGCCAAACGACCGGACGCACGAGTAGCCTGTTGCACGAGATCCTCACCGGCGTCGTCCAGATTCAGTTGCTCGGCGCCGAACGGCGGCTTACCCGGCGGTATGCGCGGCTTAGCCTGCGGACCGCCCACGAAGTGATTCTGCAACGTCGCCAGTTGCTGATATTCAACGTAGCGGCGATGAGCGTCACTGCGATCGGGGTGGCGTTGATCATCGGATATGGCGGGGCGCGAGTGCTGGCGGGCAGTCTGACGATCGGTGATGTGGTGGCGTTTTACGGGTGCGTGGCCGCCGTCTTTGCGCCGATGACGTCTGCCATCGACATGTTCGGACGGATGGACAAGATCCGCGCCAGCCTGCGGCGTCTCGTGGAAATCGAGGAAACGCCCGACGTGGTCGACGAGGCGAGCGGTGTCATGCCGCCGCTGGGGGTGCCGCGGGCTCTCAGCTGCAGAAGTGTCAGCTTTGAATATGGCACGGGCAGACCGGTGCTG
>Ga0134127_10000086_pt1 | contig 124908 bp, 100 predicted proteins | sample KB31753_FD_96459 | JGI IMG/M metagenome (GOLD analysis project Ga0134127, IMG submission 96459) | Terrestrial soil microbial communities with excess Nitrogen fertilizer from Kellogg Biological Station, Michigan, USA - KB3-175-3 | ecosystem: Environmental > Terrestrial > Soil > Unclassified ...
ACGGAGAACGAAGCCTTTATTTTCTGTTTTCTCCGTTCGCTCCTGTTAAACTCCACGACGCAGGATCTTTGGAGGATATGAAACGGGCACATTAGAACAATAGGAAGACTCCCTGACTTGTTCGACTCACAAAGAGACCGTTGCGACGTATATATGAATCCTAGATACTTTTTTGCGAAAAGCTCAATGAAATGAGCCGCTTGAAGAATTTTGTCATGCGCCCTTACCGCCTTACCGCCTTGATCTGTAATTGTGGTGCGTCCATTCAACGGTTCTTTGAGCAGAAGCTTGTTAGAATGGCATTGGCTCCCAACGGCTCAATCTTGCTGTGGACGAGGTCTCCCCAACTTCACCAACTCGCATTCGCGGGCTGTCTGCACGATCAGCGCATTGGTGGCCGTGTGCAACTGGCGTCGGTCCGTCTCAAACCAGCCGTGCAACAGGGGGAGCAGCATCGCGGACATCCAAAGCCACGGCTGGAACTCCGCCAGCAGCATGATGAGTGCGGCGACGATGCCGAAGCCGATCCAAAACAGCGCCCGGGCAGGCGCGGACCACGTACTTTTCAAGCGGCAGCGAAAAACTCTTCGACCCAGCTCAAGTTCTTCGGTCACCGTGGCCAACCGCAATCGGGCGCAGGCGCTGACGGCAAGTTCGTAGTCATGAGCGCCCCAGCCTGTGTCGGCCCTTCGAGTCCAACCCGCTTCGGCCAGTTTCGCCCCGAGGCGCTGCAGGAAGGCGTAGCGGTCGACGTTGCCCTTCGACCAGAAGCCGAGCAAGCCGGCCTCGGCCTCGGGCGCTTCATCTTCCGACGGCGGTGGACCCAGGCTCAGGGGCTTCGGAGCGGCCAAAAGTCGAAGCCGCGAGCGTGCACGGGCGACTCCGCGCACGATCGGCTGGAGCAGAAACAGGCACGCCACCAGCGGTCGCGACCACCATCGCGTACGGCCCCGGGGCAGGTTGGCTTGCGCGCCTGCAGCGATCCCGACGCCGAACGAAAGCAGAAGGCTCAAGGCAGCAACAGGCCGGAGCTGCTCCACATACGCGGACGCGAGAAGGAGCGGCACGTTCACCCACGCTTGATAGAACAGCGAGGTGCAGAGCATGAGCGGCTGAAACGGAGCCGGTGCGTAAAGCCGCTGGAAAAAGCCGCTGCCGAACACGCCGTGATAAATCAGCGCCCGGCCAAGCAGCAAACCCGAGTGGGAGGCCGAATAAATGCGCCCGCGCCAGATGCCGCCGCCGAAGCTGTTGAATCGTTCCTGGTGCTTGCGGGCCAGGACCGCCTCAGCTTGGCCATAGCCGGCTTGTTGGCGTAAATACGCCTTCACGGTCGAGCGGCGGTAGTGCCACACGAATGCCGCCGCGCTGAAGCCGATTTTGTGTTCGCGGTCTTGCAGGCGCCAGCAGAGGTCCACGTCATCGCCGGCCTTTCGAAACACTGGATCGAAACCGCCGACTTCCTTGAGCGCCCACTTGAAGAAAGCCATGTTGCAACCGGGGACGTGCTCGGCATCGCGGTCCGTGAGCATGACGTGCGCGGGGCCGCCCGGCGAGGCCATCACGGCGGCGGCGGCCGGCGAATCGTCCGGAGGCAGAAAGTTGTGACCGCCCGTGCCCGCCCATCCCCCCTTGAGCATGTCGTGCACGAGGTAGTACAGCCAGTCTTCGTCCACACGGCAATCGTCGTCCGTGAAGGCGACGATTTCGCCGGTGGCCGCGTCGATGCCCGCGTTGCGGGCGGCGGAGAGGCCCTGGTTGCTCTGGTGCAGGCAGCGGAAGGTGGGGAATTGATGAGCGACGCCGGGCGTGCCGTCGGTGGAACCATCGTCGACGACGATGACTTCGTAATTCGAGTAATTCAGGCGCGCGAGCGATTGCAGGCACGCGTGCAATGTTCGGGCGCCGTTGTAAGTGGCGACCACGACGGAAACTTTTGGAGTCCTGGGAAGGGGAAAGCGCGGCGCTTGACGGTATTGCTCGCGCACCGTCCGGAAGGAATCCTTGGGCTCTCGCTGCCGGGTGGTCAGGCCGAATGCCCAGTCTTCGATTTGCAGTCCGCCGCGCCACCAATCATCGGTGAAGCTGAACACCACCGTCCCCGCCAGGCCGCCGCGAAAGGCCGATTCAATCTGCCACGCCAGGAATTCACATTTGCGCGGCTCGCCTTCGCGGATCGAGTCCATCCCAAACTCTCCGAGCACCAGTGGCCTTGCATCGGCGAGGGTTTGCAGGCGGGCCAGGTAGCCCTCGAAGGAGGGGCGCTCGTGCAAATAGACATTGAAGCAAACGAAATCGATGCTTCGCGGTTGAAGAAACTCCGTCGGCGGATACGAGGTGAACGTGCAGAGACAGTCGGGATCGACGGCCTTCGCCTCGGCCACGAGCGAATCGATGAACCGCTCGACGCGCCTCACGCCGCTCCAGCGGACAATTTCGGCGGGAATTTCGTTTACCACGCTCCAGGCAAAGACAGCGGGATGGCCCTGGGCGGCTTGCACCGCCTCGCGCACCGTGCGACGTGCGTCGGCCTGCGCTTCCTTGGAGTCGAGAAAACAGAGGTGCTTCGCCCAGGGGATGTCGATGAGCACCTTCAATCCGTGTTCGGCCGCCAGGTCGAGAAACCCCTTCGGCGGCACGTAATACACGCGCAGGACGTTCGCCCCGAGCTCGAGCGCCAGCTTGAAGTCGCGCGCCGTTTCCTCAGGCGTCGCAAACGTGCCCGTCTCCGGACGTGGCGCGAATGGACCGTAAGTGACTCCCTTGACGTAGAACTTATTTGCTCCGCAGCGGAAGAATTTTCCATCCACGGTCACGCGGGGGAACGGTAGCAGCGACATCACGAATGGGCTGGGAACGCGAGCATATCCGGGCGAAAGGTCTCTAGTCCTGCGAAGCGCGCTTCAGCGCATGGGCGGCGCGGGATTCGGAACGCCGGAACATTTCATTCTTCACGCACTGGTGGTATTTCCAGACGAGGCTTTCCGGCTGCGGTTTGGAGGGATCGACGAGCATCGCTGTGCGCTGCAGGTCTTCGACCAGGCCGCGCGTATTGAGTGAAGGCAGGTCCTGGACGAGCATCTGATAAAGCCGGTCGGTTTCCCTGGGATTGCCGCGCTCGTGGAGCAGGAGAAAATCTTCCCGGAGTTCGACGTGTGCCAGTTGGCTGAGAATGAACTGACGAATCACCATGATGGAGCAGAACAAGAGCACGGCGACCGCGAGGACCAGGCTTTGGTAGCGCCGAAGGAAACGCATGGCGTATCCTTTACGCCAAAGATTTCGACCTCGCAATAGGATTAGCTGTGTCGTAATTCGAAATCGGGTAAAACCCTATGCCCCTTTCCGTAGTCTTCGCAGCGACATGGTTTCCATTTTTCACGTGCAAAACCCATTTTCTTTGCTACGATTGCTACTGTTTTCCGATTGATTGGCCGGTGCTGCCGACGCGGTTCTGGCGGTTCGATTATCGTTGCCGACGGTCGCCAATCAGGGCTGACGGCTAAACCTAAAGACTACGTTATGAACGGTTCCTCTGCCCAAGGAACCCTGTTGTTCGCATGGAGGCGGCTGGGGTTTACCTTGTTAGAATTGCTGGTCGTGGTGGCCATCATTAGCGTCCTGGCAGGTCTGATCCTGCCGGCCCTGGCCAAGGCCCGGGGCAAGGCCCGCCAAACCCAGTGTCTCTCCAATTTCAAGCAGGTGGGCGTGGCCATCCACATGTACACCGATGACAATGAAGACTTCCTGCCGGGACCGCTGCTGTCCGGCGTCCGCGCCGATTACGACAATACACCCGGCAGCAGGAAGCACCTTTCCTATCACATTGCGACTTACCTTGGCCTGCCCGCGCCCTCGCCCAGACCCGTGCTCGTCCCAGTGTTAATATGTCCTTCGTTCGCGAAGGCAGCGCCCGATTTTGGCGAAGGCTACGGGCGCAAAGTGGTCCTTTTGAACGACGACATCGATCCCAGCCCGGTCAACCGCGTTTTCCCCTTCGGCTATCCCGACGCGCCGTACACCACCAATTCCCTGAAGATTACTGCCTTCGATGAGCATCTGCCGCCCTCAAGCACGTTTGCTCTAACGGACGTGGACCAGAGCGATCCCCGCGTGGCGGCGGTGAACCCGAGTTGGTGGATTGAGTTGCCCAACAAACCCGTGCACGGCCCCGTGCGCAATCAGCTCTTCTTCGATTTGCACGTCGAGGGTGTCCGCTGGTAAACCCTTGTTTTTGGTGTATACCGGATGTTCAACCGAGTTGTACTTCGCACGTTAGGCATTGCCGCAGGAATCTTCCTGATCGCGCCCGCCCGCGGGGCGATGCTCTCGGGATCCTTTGCGAGTATCGCGCAGAATTCGGTCGTAAACCTTACCACCGAAGGCCCACTGGACTGGGTTCATTGGGGCCTCTACACGGAAACCAGCCTGAACCGCAAAGCGGGCGTCGTGCCGCGGATCAGCGACTTCACCGAGCTGTCGGGGATGGGGACGAACTCCTTCCTGTTCGTTTTCCAGGTCACCGACCTGGCCCATGGCTACAGTTGGACCGACGGCAACCCCGAACCGGTCGTCAACGACACGCACACGGGCGTGTGGGTTTACAGTGTTCCCACCTTTGGCTCCGGATTCGAGTTCACGGTTCCCGCAGATACGTCGACGAGGACTTTGAAGGTCTTCCTTGGTGTCTTTGCCGGCCGGGGCAAAATTGAGGCCAGCCTCAGCGACGGCAGTGCTCCCGCCTACGTGAACGACACGCTGTCGAGCATTATGGGCAGCGTGAACCGCGAGTACACATTTACGTACGCAGCGGCTTCCTCCGGCCAATCCTTGCACATCCGTTGGACGCTGCAGATGGGTTTTCGTCCCGACGCGAATGTGACGCTCCACGCCGCTGCCCTTTCAATGGCCGGCGGCAATAACCCACCCAGTGTCCTGCTGACCAACCCCGTCCAAAATGCCAACTTCCCGGCCGGCAGCGCTATCACCCTCAACGCCACCGCCAACGATTTCGACGGCACGGTAAGCAAGGTCGAGTTCTTCGCGAATGGCGATAAGATTGGCCAGGATGCCGCCAGCCCGTTCAGCTCTTCTTGGACCCCTTCAGCCCCGGGCCGCTACGAACTTATCGCGGAGGCCACTGACAGCGATGGCGCCACAGGAACGACGCAGCCGGTGGATGTGTTCGTCTACGGCCCCGGCGGCACACTCGCCGGCAATGTGTCGAATCCTCCAGCCCAGGTGAACCTGACGGCGGAGGGCACTGCGGACTGGGCGCATTGGGGCCTGAGTTCCCCGATCAGCTTCGATCATAAATCCGGTGTCAGCCAAAGCATCGGCAATTTCACCGTGCTCGGCTCCCGACCTGTCATGCAGTACTCGAACAACTATACCCGCTTCTCCTGGTCGGACGGCACGCCCGTGCCCGCCGCCAATGGCACGCCCACGGGCGTGTTCATCATTGGCCAAAACTCTGGCTTCCTGTTGAAGATCCCGGCCGACACCACGTTGCGCCAGCTCAAGCTCTATGTTGGCGGCTATGGCGTGCAAGCCAACTTCCAGGCCTGGCTCAGCGATTTCAGCGCGGCCGCTTACACGGACACATCCGTCAGCAATGTCTTCGATGATGATTACGCCGTTTACACGCTCGACTTCGCCGCCGACAAGGCAGGCGAATCGCTCATCATCCAATACCGCGCCGACACGCTGTTCGACGGCGATTTCGGCAACGTGACGCTGCAATCGGCCACGCTCACCGGGCCACCACCTCCTCCACCGCTGGCCATTGTGAATCCGGACTGGACCGGCGGCAGGTTCACTTTTTCCTTCCCCACCGAAGCTGGCAAGGGCTATTCGGCCCAATATGCAACGGCGCTCGGTTTGCCAGCCGATTGGCAAACTTTTACGAACGTTGCGGCCAGCGGTTCGATGGCCACTGTCACGGATGCCAACACCGCCGGCACCCGGCGCTTTTACCGTGTCCGCCAGCCGTAAGTTGCGCTACGCTTCGCCTGACGGTAGCGGCGCCCTCGTTGCCTCGTCCGCCCCGCAGCATGCGGTAAAACGTAGCTGCGACGGTGAGGTCGCAGCCGAAGAGCTTGGACGTCGGGTGTCGGGCTCGACGGCGTTGCCGCTTGAGAATGCAGCCCGCGACCTGGCGGTCGCCGCTACAGTCAACAGTTGCTTCGCCCAACGCATGCGCAAGCTCCGACGCCTCCTGACCTACGCCGCTCCTCATCGTCGCGCGTTCCTCGCCATCGGGCTCTTCACCCTCCTCTCCTCCGCGCTGGCCGCGCTCCAACCGTGGCCGGTGAAGTTGCTCGTGGACCACGTGCTGGGTTCGGCGCCCGCGCCGGCGGCATTGCAAGCCTTCTTCAACGCGCTGGGATTAAGTCCCACTCCCTCGGCGCTGCTCATTGTCATCGTCCTGGGCGGGTTGGTGTTGTTCGCGCTGAACAGTGTGGTGGAACTGGTGGTTACGCGCGGCTGGACCGCCCGAGGCCGGCGCATGGTGTTCGACGTGGCCGAGGACCTTTTTGCGCGGCTTCAGCGCCGCTCCCTCCTGTTCCACTCGCGCACGCCGGTCGGCGACACGATGGGCCGCATCAACACCGATAGCTGGTGCGCTTACCAGGTGCTCGACACGCTTGTCTTCGCCCCGGGGCACGCGCTGCTGACCATTGGCTTGATGGTCTTCCTGATGTTCCAGCTCGATGTGATGCTCACACTCCTAGCGCTGGCCATCGCCCCGTTCATGGTCGTTGCATCGTTCCTGCTGGGCAAACCGTTGCGCGCCGCCGCCCGGCTCAAACGCGAGATTGAAAGCCGCCTCCAGGCGCACATCCATCAAACGTTAACGGGCATTCCCGTCGTGCAAGCCTTCGCCCAGGAGCAACGCGAGCAGGCGCGTTTTGAACAGCACGCCGACAGCGTCATCGCGGCACAACAGCAAGCCACGTTGCTCGGCAGCATCAACAGCCTGAGTTCCGGGCTGGTGACCACGTTCGGCACGGGCGTCATCCTGGTCGTCGGAGCGGGTCATGTTCTCAATGGACAGCTCAGCGTCGGCAGCCTACTGGTCTTCGTCGCCTACCTGGCGGCGTTGCAAACGCAGATGAAGACTTTCGCGGGCGTCTACACCTCCTTGCAGGCCCAAAGCGCAAGCATCGATCGCGTGCTCGAAGTGTTGGATGCGCCAGCCGAAGTGGCCGACAAAACGGGTTCGACTCCGCTTGAAAAGGTGCGGGGCCACATTCAATTCGACCACGTCACGTTTGGTTACGAGCCCGCTCGTCCCGTGCTTCGCGACGTTTCCTTCGAGGCGCGCCCCGGCCAGGCCATTGCCATCGTCGGTCCGACTGGCGCCGGCAAGAGCACGCTGGTGAATCTCATCCCGCGCTTCTTCGACCCGGACGGTGGCCAGTTGCTTCTCGACGGCCGCGATCTGCGCGATCTGCCGCTTCGCCATTTGCGAGCGCACGTCGCGCTTGTCATGCAGGAGCCGTTCCTGTTTCCGTTCACAGTCGCCGAAAACATCGCCTACGGCCGGCCCGACGCCTCGCGCGAAGAGATCGAGGCCGCCGCGAGCGCCGCCAATGCCCACGCCTTCATCGAGAAATTGCCGAAAGGCTTCGACACACATCTTGGGCAACGCGGCGCTACTCTCTCCGGCGGCGAACGGCAGCGACTTTCCATCGCACGGGCGTTGTTGAAGAACGCGCCCATTCTCATTCTCGACGAACCGACCAGCGCGCTGGACGCAGAGACCGAGCAGTCGGTCATGCAAGCCATCGAGCGCCTCATGCACGGCCGGACGACGTTCATCATCGCCCACCGGCTGTCCACCGTGCGCCGGGCCGATGTCATCGTGGTCTTGAAAGACGGGCAGGTTGTCGAAAGCGGCACACACGCTGAATTGCTCTCACGCGGGCAGGCTTACGCCCGGCTTCACCAGACTCAATTCCGGCAGGGTGAACCGCAACCGTCACTCGTTCGCCAATGAACCGCGCCTCGCCATCGACTTCGACGTTCGGCCTTTGCCGTTGGGCGGTGAGCTACGCGTGGCGCCGCTGGCTGGCGGTCGTGGCTGTGTTGACCACGTTATTGCTCAAGGTCGGTCTGGATCTTCTCAAGCCCTGGCCGTTGGTCTTCCTCGTCGACCACGTCATTCATGGCAAAAGCAGCGCGCTGGCCTGGCGCATTGCCCATGCGCTGCCAGGTTCGCCGTCGACTCATGGCCTGATCCTCTGGAGCGTCGCGGGGACGGTTGTTCTGTTCCTGTTGAGCTGGGCCGCCGGCCTGGCCAACGCTTACGCCAGCATCAGCCTGGGGCAGCGGATGGTGTACGACCTGGCGTCGGATCTCTTCGCCAAACTGCAAGCCCTCTCGCTGCGCTTCCATACCAGCAAGGCGGTCGGTGACACCATTCGGCGTGTCACTGCGGATTGCACGTGCGTTTCGGTGATCGTGAAGGACGCGCTGGCGCCGGTGCTCACGGCTGCCGTCACGGTGCTGGCGATGGTGGTGGTGCTCTGGCGCATCAACCCTGCGATGACGTTGCTTTCGATTGCCGTCGTACCGCTTATGGCCTTCGCCTTCCATCGGTACGCACAGCCGATGCTCGACCGAAGCTACGAACAGCAGGAGATCGAAGGACGCATGTACGACGTGGTCGAGCAAACCTTTACGGCCATTCCCGTGGTGCAGGCGTTCACGCGCGAGCCGGTGAACGACGCCCGCTTCCGGAGGGCCACGGGCGACAGCATCGCGGCAGCGGTGTCGCTCCTGAACGTGCAGATGCAGTTCAAGATTCTCATTGGCCTGGCCACCGCGCTGGGCACGGCAGCCATTCTTTGGGTGGGCGGAAGCCAGGCCCTTGCGGGAGCAATGACCGTAGGAACCATTCTCTTGTTTCTCTCTTACCTCAGCGCCCTCTACACCCCAATCGAAACTGTGATGTACACCGGCGCGACGCTTCAAGGCGCCGCCGGCGGCGCCCGCCGCGTGCGCGAGGTGCTGGGGACGGAGCGGGAAATCACCGACAGACCCGGTGCCGTGGCGCTTTCGCAAGTGCGAGGCGAGGTGCGGTTCGAGAACGTCACCTTCGGTTACGAGAAGGAACAACCCGTGCTGCGCGACGTTTCGCTCGAAGCGCGCCCCGGTGAAATGATTGCGCTCGTCGGCGCCACGGGCGCCGGAAAAACGACGCTGCTCAGTCTGCTGCCTCGGTTCTTCGATCCCTGGAGCGGCTGCGTGCGTCTCGACGGGCGGGACTTGCGCGATGTGCGCCTGCGAAGTCTTCGTCAGAACATCGGCCTGGTTCTCCAGGAACCATTTCTGTTCCCACTAAGTGTAGCCGAGAACATCGCCTACGGCCGGCCTCACGCGACGACCGCGCAAATCGAAGCCGCCGCCCGCGCGGCGCGCGCGCATGACTTCATCACCCGCCTGCCCGAAGGGTATCGCACCGTGGTTGGCGAGCGGGGCGCCACGCTTTCTGGCGGCGAACGCCAGAGGCTCTCGATTGCCCGCGCGCTGCTGCTGGAGTCGCCGCTTCTCATCCTGGATGAACCGACCAGCGCGCTGGACGCGGAGACCGAAGCGGCGTTACTCGACGCCATCGAAAAGCTCAAAGGGTCTCGCACCATTTTTGTCATCGCCCATCGGCTCTCGACCGTGCAGCGCGCGGATCGGATCGTCGCGCTCAAGGAAGGCAGAATCGTCGAAGCTGGGACTCACACCGAGTTGCTGGCGCGCGGCGGAGTGTATGCAGGTTTTCACAAAACGCAGTTCGCCACGGCGCCCGACTCGAACGCAGAACAAAAGGCATAAGTTGTATGTTGCCGTCATCAAGATGTTCATTTCACCTCGCATCGCCTTCCAAGTCGGCGTGTCTGCCAACACTGTGGGGACTTCTGTTGGCAGGCGCGCTGTCGTTATCGACGTCAGCCGCGATGTTGGAGGTTAACCTGACCCCGCTGCCGGACGGCGCGGTCGTCAATCTTTCCACTGCGGGCCCGTTGGATTGGGTGCATTGGGGGCTGACAGGGCCCGTGGACTTGAACCGGCTCGGCGGCGTCGCGCCGCTCATTCCCAATTATGTTGTCGTCGGCCCCTCGCCGGTCGAGTGGACAAATGGGCTGGCCGTCGGATTCGCCTGGACCAACGGCATGCCGACCCTCCAAGTGAGCAACGTGACCCAGTTCCCCTTCGTGCGCGGCCTGAACAATGGGTTCGCCCTCACGCTCCCCGCCTTGACGCAGCCCCAGCGACTCCGGGTGTACGTTGGCGCCAACGCTGCACAGAGCCGGTTCGAGGCAAGCCTCAGCGACGGCAGCGCGCCGGGTTACACGAACAATTCGCTCGATAGTGTGGTCGCTCCCTTGAACGGAGTCTACACGGTCGATTACGCCGCGGCTGGCCAAGGCCCAGGGCAGACGTTGCGCGTGGCATTCACGATGTCTGCCGACTACGATCCCGCGCTGGCCAGCGTTTCGCTTCTAGCCGCCGCGTTGACCAGCGCGCCTGCCAATCTGCCTCCGACCGTGCAAATCACCTGCCCGACGAACGAGTCAAACTTCCTGCGGCCAGGCCCTGTCCTGCTGTGCGCGGAAGCATCCGATCCCGACGGTTCAATTGCGCTTGTTGAATTCTTCGACAGCAAGGTGAAAATTGGCGAGGCCTTGGGTAGCCCATTCACGATGCTCTGGACAAACGCCGCGTTGGGCGCGCATACCGTGACGGCCAAGGCGACCGATAACGCCGGCGGACGCCGCGATTCCGTGCCTGTCACCGTGTTCATCCACTCCGGCCTTGGCCTCCTCACGTCCACCCACGCACAACCTTCGCCGGCCATCAATCTCACCTCGGAGGGCCTCAACGACTGGGCACATTGGGGGTTGGAGTCCGAACATTCTTTCAACCACAAGGCCGGCGTCTCCCAGCAGATCAGCAATTACACACTTTCCGGTTTCGGGCCGGCCTATGCGTTCGCGGACAACGCCGAGTCTTATTCGTGGACTGACGGCACGCCGACCCTGAGCGTCACGAACATCCCGGCAGGCGTGTACGTGGCCGGGCTTGGGGAGGGATTCGAAGTGCGCGTTGCAGCCGACACCACTGTGAAGACGCTCAAACTTTACGTTGGAGCTTATGGCGCACGCGGGCGTTTGCAGGCGTGGCTGGACGACTACAGCGCGCCAGTGCAATTCGACCAAACCCTCGTCAACCCTTTCAACGGGCCCGGCATCGCTTACACGCTACAGTTCCGTGCCGGCGAACCAGGGCGAACGCTCGTGATGCGTTATACCGTCGCGGAAATGCTCGACACCGAGTTCGGCAACGTGACGCTGCAGGCTGCCACGCTCGTGGGAGGCAACCGTCCTCCCACCACCACACTCCTCACTCCAACAAACAACGCCGTGCTGCTCTTTCCATCCAACCTCGCCTTGCGCGCCACGGCCTCCGATTCGGATGGCTCGGTGGCGAAGGTCGAATTTCTCGACGGCGCCACCAGTTTGGGCCAGGGGACCGGCAGTCCGTACGAATTCCTTTGGAGCAACCCGCCGCTCGGGACTCACGTCATCACCGCCCGCGCGACCGACAACGAGGGAGCCACTTTCACAACGCCGCCGGCTCTCCTGCACGTCGTCCGCGGAGGCGGATTTCTGGCGGGTCAATTTGCAGTGCCGCCTGCAAGCGTGAGTCTCAGCGACGAAGGCTCGTTGGACTGGGGCCACTGGGGTCTTGTTTCCAGGAGCAGCTACAACCACAAGTCCGGCGCTTCGTTACTGCCGCGGCTTGTCGTCCTCGAAGGGACACTCAAACGCTATGCCGATAACGCAACGGGTTTCAGTTGGACGAATGGCACTCCGTCCGCAGCGGCGAACCACACCACCACTGGCGTGTTCGTCAGCGGGCTAGACTCCGGCTTCGAGTACACTCTCCCTGCGGACAGGACGCCGCGCCAACTGCGTCTCTACGTGGGGCTTTACGGAACGCGCGGACGATTCGAGGCGTCCTTGAGCGATTACAGCGCCGCGCCGTTTGTTGACGAATCGCTCGCGGGTGCGTTCAACAATGCATATCGGGTTTATACTCTCCGCTACGCCGCCGCGTCGCCGGGGCAGACCCTCAACATCCGTTGGACCGCGGCGGCGCTCTTCGACCAGAATTACGGTAATGTCACTTGGCAAGCAGCCACGCTAACCCAAGTGATGCTGAGCAACCCTCGAATGGAGCCCGGCGGCTTCTCCTTCACCTTTGGAAGCGGACCCGGAGTCGCCTACACAGTCGAGTCCTCCGAAACATTGCTCCCAAACAGTTGGACACCGCTGACGAATTTCATCGGCAACGGCGGCGATATGCGCTTCACTGACCCGGGACCGTTGCCATCGCAGCGGGTCTATCGCCTCCGTCTGCCGTGACACCCACAGGCAACATCGGGCAGCAGCAGTCGCCGCCGGTCAGCAGTGCGTGGACCCATGGTCCACTGCCGGCGAACGTGCGCGTCGGCCCGAACACGGTCCTTACCGCGGACTACGCCTTCAAGCGCTTTCGCACCAAGGCGCCCGACGCGCTGGTCATCGGTGCGCATTGCACGATGGACGGAGTTCACTTCGCCATCGAAGCCGAGGGACGGGTGACCATCGGCGATTACTGTTATTTCACCAACGCGGTGTTGCTGTGCGAACTGGAATTGCGCATTGGCAGCTACGTGATGATGGGTTGGAACTCGTCTATCGCCGACAGCGACTTTCATCCCATCGCTCCGGCCGAACGCATCGCCGATGCCATTGCCTGTTCGCCGTTGGGCCAAGGGCGTCCGCGTCCGCCCATCGCACGGCGGCCGGTGATCCTTGAGGACCATGTGTGGATTGGCCCGAACGCTACAATCCTCAAAGGCGTGCGTATCGGCCAGGGCGCATTCATCGAGCCCGGAGCGCTCGTCACCAAGGACGTTCCCCCTCGCGCCCGCGTGCTCGGCAATCCGGCGCAAATTATCGGAGAAGTGACATGACTCCCGACCGCAAGCTGGAGTGGGATTGGTTTCCCGGCCGGGTGCCAGAGAACGTGACGCTGGACGAGACGGCTTACCTGGAGACGACTTACAGTTTTGAGCTCTTTCGTAGCAGCGAGCCAGACGCCTTGCGGATCGGGCGCGGCGCATCGATCTACCTTGGCGTGATGTTCGATTTCGGCCTGGCGGCGCGGGCGCGCGTCGGCGACTACACACTGATGAACGGCTCTCGACTGATCTGCGACGCATCGATCGAAATCGGCGATCACTGCCTCATCTCCTGGAATACGGTGTTCATGGACACGTACCGCGTGCCGGTAGAGCCGGCGTTGCGGCGTCCGCAGTTGGAAGCAGCGACCCAGCGGGCCCCTAGGAGCGTTGGTGCCGATGTCCCGGCCCGTCCCATCCGGATCGGGAATAACGTTTGGATAGGCTTCGATTCGTGCGTCCTGCCTGGCGTCACCATTGCCGATGGCTCGATCGTGGGTGCCCGTTCTGTCGTGGTCGAAGACGTGCCGCCCTACACGGTCGTGGCGGGCAACCCCGCCCGTGTCATCCGCCTGATTGAACCTGGCGAGACTTCTGCGGTGTCCTATTCAACGATTCAACGCGTTTAACGCATTCAACGATTCTTTCGATGCCCTCCGCGTCCAAAGGCAAAATCATCGTCTTCGGCATCCTGTTCTACTATCCGTTGGCCGGGGTGACTTATCAGTTTTTGCATTACCTGCTCGGACTGCGCCGACTGGGTTACGACCCCTACTACGTCGAAGATTCCGCCCGCTGGATATACGACCCGCGCCTCAACGACATGTCACCCGACGCGACCGGCAACATTCAAATGGTCCTGCCAGCGCTTCAGGCCCATGGCCTGGCTGACCGCTGGTGTTTTCGCGGCTACTACGAAGGCGGCGGCTGCCACGGCCTGAGCGAGTCGCAGTTGCTCCAGCTTTACCGTGACGCTGACGCCTTTCTCAATGTGACCGGCGCGCAGGAGATTCGCGACGAACACCGCGCCATTCGCCGCCGTCTCTATGTCGAGTCCGATCCCTTCGTGGCTCAAGTGAAAGTGGCCAAAGGAGACAAAGGAATGATCGAACTGCTCGCCGCTCACGATACGCATTTCAGCTTCGGCGAGAATCTTGGCGCCTCGGATTGCCCCGTGCCGATCGAGAAATTCCGCTGGCTGCCCACGCGCCAACCCGTGGCGATGGAACTTTGGGAGGACACCCCGTCCCGCGGCGGCGCGACGTGGAACACCATCACGACCTGGCACAACAAGGGCAAGGACATCGAATGGCACGGGGACATGTATTACTGGACCAAGGACCGCGAATTTTGCCGATTTCTCGACCTGCCGCGGCTCAGGTCCATGCAACAATTCGAAATGGCCGCGACGGTGGGAGATGACGTCAAAACCTTGCTAAAGGAGCACGGCTGGCGGAACGCGGACTCTGTAGAGCTCTCGGCCGACGCGAACCGGTACCGGGATTACATCGCCCAGGCGCGTGGTGAATTCACGGTAGCCCGCGACCAGTACGTGCGGCCGCGAACTGGATGGTTTAGCGATCGCTCAGCCTGCTACCTGGCCGCCGGCCGGCCGGTCATCACGCAAGAGACCGGCTTCAGCAAATTCCTGCCCAACGGTAGCGGATTGTTTGGCTTTACGACGAAACAAGACATCTTCACCGCCATCGATGCCGTAGAGAGCGATTACGAAGGCCACTGCCGGGCGGCGCGTGAAATCGCCCGCGAGCACTTCGCTGCAGAAAAGGTCGTCGGCAGCCTGATGCAACGGGCAGGCTTGTAACGTTACTGCCATGACCATCATCGTCTCCGGCACCATTGGACTCTCGGGTCTGGGGGGACAGGCTTGGGCGGTCTTGCAATATTTGCTGGGCTTCCGCGCTCTGGGTCACGATGTGTATTACCTTGAGGACTGCGGGCGCTCGTCGTGGGTTTATGTTTGGGAGACGGAGGAGTGGACTCACGAATTGGATTACCCCGCCGCTTATGTACATGCGTGCCTTGAACCGTTTGGTCTTGGGGACCGTTGGATTTATCGTGACAACTACCGCTCACTCGGCATGCCGCTGGAACGTTTCCTCGGTGTATGTGCGCACGCGGATTTGCTGCTCATGCGTGCGACGCCCTTCTGGACCTGGCGCCCTGAATATGAGCAGCCGCGCCGGCGCGCCTTCCTGGATGTGGATCCCGGTTTCACCCAAATCATTTTGGCCAACGGCGACCGCGGGTGGCTGGAGGGCGTCGCCCACGCAGAGCGGCGCTTCACCTACGGCCAGCACATCGGCGAACCTTACTGCCCGGCGCCCGACACCGGCGGTCCGTGGCTGAAAACGCGCCCGCCAGTGTTTCTGCCCGAATGGCCTGTGGTCAGCGGCGACGGGACGTGTTTCACGTCAGTCATGCGTTGGCAGGGCTACAAGGAGGTAACTTGGAACGGGGCAGCTTACGGGCAGCGCGACAAAGAGTTCCCGGCCTATCTTGATTTGCCGCGACGGACGTCTCAGAAGTTCCTCATTGCCCAAATGGGCGCCAAGCCCGAGTTGCTGACCGGCCACGGCTGGGAGGTCGCACTTGGCGAAGTCGTCTCGCGTACGCCTGCCTCGTATCGCGAATTCATCGGGGAGTCGCGCGCCGAGTTCAGCGTGCCCAAGAACGGTTATGTGAAAATGCGCGGCGGCTGGTTCAGCGATCGCAGCGCCTGTTACCTGGCCAGCGGCCGGCCCGTGCTGATCGAGGATACGGGCCTTGGCGGCTGGTTGCCCGTCGGGGAAGGCTTGCTCACGTTTCGAAATGCGGACGAAGCACTCGCGGGCGTGGACGCCATCAACGCCGATTACTCGCGGCATCGGCAAGCCGCTCGGCGTATCGCCGAAGAACATTTCGCGACGGACCAAGTGTTGCCCAAACTCATCGAGGAGGCGATGGGATGAGTTGGGGTGGTTAAATCGTTGAATCGTTAAATCGCAAAAAAAACGCTCCATGGTTATTAAGTTACACAAATGCCGCTTCAACGATTTAACGCTTTTCACGATTTAACGATTCACCAATCACCAATTAACGACGGACGAAAATGCGCATCGCTCTCGTTTCCACTGTCTCATCGCCGGTGTGCGCCGGCGCTCACGGCAGCGTGGAGGCATGGACCTGGCTGTTGACACGCGAGTTGAACCGGCTCGGCCATGCGGTGACGGTCTTTGGCTGCGCCGGGTCGGAAGTGGAGGGCGAAGTCGTAGCGACTCTGCCTGGCCCGTATGCCACGAACGGCGCTCCGGACGATTGGCAGGTCTGCGAATGGATGAACATCTGCAAAGCCGTCGAACAGTCAGCCCGCTTCGACGTGATTCACTCGCAGGCGTACTTGTGGTCGGCGCCGCTGGGTCCGATGGCTCGCTCGACGATGCTGCACACACTCCACATTGTGCCGGACGACAATCACGCCTGCCTCTGGCGAGCCTGGCCCGGAACGCATGTCACGGCCCTCTCGAGACACCAATGGAGCGATTACCCGGATCTTCAACCCACGGCGATTATTCCTCATGGCGTGGATGTGGCTCAGTTCACGTTCCAGCCGAACCCTGGCGATTACTTGCTCTATCTCGGGCGCTTCGTGTCCGGCAAGGGACCCTTGCACGCCATTGAGATCGCGCGCTCCTTGGGAATGCGGCTCGTGCTGGCGGGGCCCGAAAACGCCTACTTTCGTGAAAAAGTGAAGCCACTCGTGGACGGGAGCGCCGTGGAATTCGCCGGCTTCGTGCGCGGCGCCGAACGTGACCGACTGCTGGGCGGCGCGCGGGCGCTGCTTTATCCCATCCAACACCCGGAGGCATTCGGACTGGTACTCGTCGAGGCCTTGCTTTGCGGAACACCCGTTGCAGCGATACGGCTGGGGGCCGTGCCCGAAATTGTCGATGATGGAGTCACTGGCTTCACGGCCGCCGCAAAGGAAGATCTCCAGCAAGCCGTCACCAACTGCCTCAGGCTGGACCGGCGGCGTGTTCGCGAAACGGCCGAGCAACGGTTCTCCGCCCTGCGCATGGCCGCGGGCTACACGGCGGTCTACGAGCGGCTCGCTGGGGGCGGCTTTCCAACGTGATGGAACTATGAACGTGCTAGTCATCGCCCCTCATCCCGACGATGAGTCCCTTGGTTGCGGCGGCACGCTTTGCAAGCACGCAGCTCGCGGCGACCGAGTGGTGGTGACGTTCGTCACTTCGGGCGAATTGGGTCTGAAACATCTATCGCGCGAGAAAGCCTGGGCCATCCGCGAGGGCGAAGCACGGCGGGCGGCCAAAGTGCTGGGTGTCGCGGCGATCGAGTTCCTGCGCTTGCCGGACTGGTCGGTCAACGGCCACGTAGCCCGGGCAGCGCGATTACTCCGTCCCATTCTGAATCGCGAGAAACCGGCGAGAATCTACATCCCGCACTCGCGGGAGTGGCATCCGGATCATCGGGCCGCCCTCGGCATCTTGAGGGCCGCGTGCCGCAACGGTGGCTGCCGATCAGAAGTGATCGCTTACGAGGTATGGACCCCGTTGTCCGAGCACGACCACGTCGAGGACATTACCGCCGAGATGCCGAAAAAACTGCGCGCGCTCCGCGCCCACCGTTCGCAATTGAACCAATTCGACTATGTGCGCGCCGTGCGGGGCTTAAACCAGTTCCGCGGCGAACTAGCGGCCAAATGCCGCTACGCCGAAGTGTTCCAGTCGATTTCGTTGAACGCAGCCCGATGAACAAACCTCTGCGCATCGCGTTTTTCGTCGGTCAGTTCCCGGTCGTTTCGGAGACTTTTATTCTTCGGCAGATCACCGGCCTGCTCGACCTCGGCCATGTAGTGGACATCTTCTCCGACGCACGCCCCGAGCCGGGCAGTCCCATGCACGCCGCTGTGGCGAAGTATCGACTCCTCCACCGAACCACCTACATGGACATGCCGCCGGAGTGCGTGCCGTGGGAATTGCCTGTGTTGCCGCTGGCAGGGGAAACCTGGTTGCCCGGCGCCGCCGAGGCGCTCCCGAATTGGAAACGGCTGGCGGACGCGCTGCCAGCGCTCGGGCGTTGCCTGGAACGCGCTCCCGCGCTGACGGAGAAAGCCTTGAGCGAGGAACATTCCGGCCATCGCGCGCGCAGCCTCTCGGCACTGTACCGGCTCGACCGGCTGAGCGGCCTCTCGGGCGGCTACGACGTGCTCCATGCCCACTTCGGTCCGGTCGGCGAAAGCTTTCGCTTCGCCCGCGAACTGTGGCGTGCGCCACTGGTGGTTAGCTTCCACGGGTTCGACTTTTCGACGCTGCCGCGCAAACAAGGTCCTCTCATTTACGAGAAGCTTTTTGCCGCGGCGGATTTAGTGACCGTCAACAGCGAGTATACCCAGTCGCGTGTCACCCAACTGGGTTGCCCACAGTCCAAGCTGCGACGGCTCCCGGTCGGCCTCGACCTGGATGCGTTTCCATTCCAGAGACGGACCCGGCGGGTCGGCGAGCCAGTCCGCATGCTGACTGTCGCGCGCCTGGTTGAGATCAAAGGTCACGAGTTTGTGATTCGCGCCGTGGCCAGGGCCAGGCGCCGACACCCCGAACTCCATTACGATATCGTTGGGGACGGGCCGTTGCGGAAGGAGCTTGACGCCCTTATCGAAGAACTGGATTTGGGCGATGTTGTCACTCTGCACGGCGCCCTCGACGACGCATTCATCCGGGACTTGATGGCTCGCGCGCATCTCGCGATCCAAGCCAGCGTGAACGTCGAAGGGGACCAGGAAGGTCAGGGATTATTTTTGCAGGAGGCGCAGGCATGCGGTTTGCCAGTGCTCGCGACACTGCACGGCGCGCTCGCGGAAGGCCTGGTGCCAGGGCAATCAGGATTCCTCGTGCCGGAGCGTGACGTGGCGGCGCTGGCGGGGCGACTGGAGTTTCTGCTTGAGAACCCCGAACTCTGGCCCGAGTTTGGAGAATGCGGACGCCAGTTTGTGGCACGGCGCTACGACATACGCGTGTTGAACGAGCAATTGGTCCAACTCTACCGCGACGCCGCAGCCGGCTTTGGCGGCAGCAAGGCTTAGCCGTGCCCGACGCATTCAACGTCAACGAATACTGGCTCGAACGCGGCCGCACGTACATCGATGAACAACGCACGCCGCCGGAGTTTCACAGGTTGCAGGAGCGATTTCTCATCGACGTCCTCCATCGCTGCAAGCTGCCCATGCGGCGGATTCTCGAGATCGGTTGCGGCTTCGGACGGATCACCCGTTTGCTGGCGGACACCTGGCCGGCCGCCGACATCACGGCGCTCGACCTCAGCCCCGAGCAACTGGCCAATGCCCGGCGCTACTGCAGCCCAAGGCGCATTCGATTCGAGCAATACGACTTCTATTCGGGGCAGGCATTGCCTGGGTCCGAATACGATACGATCCTGGCCATCGAGGTGTTCCTGCATCATCCGTCAGCGGTGGTGACCGACCTACTCAAACGACTGGCCGAGGCCGGGAGCCACATCGTGAACATTGATTGGAGCGAAGATTGGCCGTGGGCCACACCCGAACACGTGTGGGTGCACGATTTCGCGAATCTCTATGGCGCAGCGGGACTGCGAAGCGCAGCGTTTCCAGTGCCGGAAAAGATCGATGGCAAACAACAGAAATTGTTCATCTCTGCGCGCGCTTTGCCGGAGCGTATCACACATCTGGAGCAGGAGCTACGCGCCGCCTCCGCGTTGCGGGCACAGAGCATCGGAGAGGATTGGTCCGCACAGCTTCACGTGGCGACTACTCAATTGCAGAATCTCATACCGAGCGGCGGCAGCTTCATCCTGGTGGACGATGCGCAGTGGGGCAAAGTCCGCGCATTGGACGGATATCGGGTCATTCCATTCTTGGAGAAGGATGGCGCGTATTGGGGACCACCGCTCGACGACAGAGTGGCCTGGCAGGAATTGGAACGGCTTCGCTCGGCCGGCGCCAGCCACATCGCATTCGCGTGGTGTTCGTCCTGGTGGCTGCAACACTACGCTGAGTTTCATCGGCGGCTGCGCGAGGCGTTCCCGTGTGTGCTGGCCAATGAACGACTCATCGTCTTCAAGCTCCAAACTTGACACGCGATGCCCAGCAGCCGTCCCAACACCATTCCGACCGTCATTCACCTGCTCCGACAGTTGCAGCCCCGCTCCATCCTCGACGTCGGTGTCGGATTCGGCAAATGGGGCCACCTCTTCCGCGAATACACCGACATTAACGCCGCCGAGCACGACCCTCCCCGCTACCATCGCGAGAATTGGCAGGTACGCATCGACGGCATCGAGGGTCACGCCCCTTATCTGACCGACTTGCACCGCTACCTGTACAACGAAATTCACATCGGGGACGCCTGCGAACTGCTTCCAAACCTTTCCTCCTATGATTTGATCTTCATGGGTGATATCATCGAGCACTTCGACAAACCCAAAGGCCTGGAACTTCTTCGAGTCGCGGTCGCCAAGTCCAACAAGGCCGTTATCATCACCACCCCCAAGTTCGAGACCGCACAGGAAAGTCTTTGCGCCAATGAACTCGAACGCCACCGCAGCCTTTGGTCGGCACGGGATTTCAAGGAGTTGCGCGGCGCCCGCGTGAAAACCCTCGACCGTGCCACGCTGCTCGTGGTCATTCCGAAGCCGGGGACCGGCAAGCTGCTGCTCACGCCTCCACCCGTGCCGTCCGCAGACACGGCGCTGCGCCTTGCCCAAACCCGAGATGCGCTTGTCAGGTTCGTTTCGCTTGAGGAACCGTTTATTCTGGTAGACGAGGAACAACTCCGCCCCTTGCTGCCTCATCGCGGGGCCATCCCCTTCCTGGAGCGAGACAGCGCCTACTGGGGGCCTCCTGACGACGACGACACGGCAATTCGAGAACTGAATCGCCTACGGACGGCAGGCGCCGGCCTCATCGTCTTCACCTGGCCGTGTTTTTGGTGGCTGGAGCATTACGCAACCTTCGCGCGCCACCTTCGAGCCAACTACAAGACCGCACTGGAAGACTCATTACTAATCGCGTTCGCCCTATCTCCGTGAGCCGCTCGACGCAGAGTGGAGCCTCCAGCCGGTGCTGCCCCGGCAGGATGGCTTTACAAAAGCGATCCGCAGGCTGCTGCATGGAGGCGCTCGCACTCGTAAATCTGAAATCGCAAATCGCAAATAGCTGGGGCTTCCTCCGAATTGCACCGAGCTAACCCGGCCTGCGCTGCGGGCGCTTCAATCCGGCGGCGACCCTGCCTCACGTCTGATTTGATTTGGAGATCTTGGCCGCGCGAACGACGCGGTGAAGTTCTGGCGTCATCAGCACTTCCCCGGCTTGGTGTTCTGGCCACATTGCGACAGTGAAATATCTGTCCTCTGGGACGTTGCACCATTTGCGGACCTTGTCGTCTGCTGCAAGCGGATCCGCAGCGTATTCGTTGAATTGTTCGGTGTTTAGCTTCTTCATAAAGTTTCTGCAACAGATGGAAGTGGAGCCCTCACACGGAATTGCACCGAGCTGATTCGCTTACCGAGCGAATGCATCGCTGAAAATGCTTTGAGGGCTGAAATCTGGCGTCCCTGACCGGCTCACTCCGGCGATCATAGTGGTCCGCGTGGCAGGGTTTGCACCTGCACTGTCGAAGGTTTGAGCTTCGTGCCTCTGCGTTGGGCTACACGCGGATGGTGCCCACGGCCGGGCTTGCACCGGCACTGTGCGCGTTTTAAGCGCGCCGTCTCTGCGTTGGACTACGTGGGCGAAGACTGGTGCCGCGTGAAGGACTCGCACCCTCAACCTTCCCGTTCTAAGCGGGACGCCTCTTCTTGTTGGGCTAACGCGGCGTTCAACAGATAACAACCACCTCCTGGCGATCCACTGATCCCAGCCCGCGGATTCACGGCGGCTGTTTCGGTGTTTGGGGCACACCTCCTCCGAAGCCCTTATCATGGAAAACCAAAAGGCCCTGCCTACGCGAGTAAGCAGGGCTGAGAAATCGTCTTTCAGTTCTTTACCTGCTTACCTCCTGGTTACCTGGGCCTGTCTCGCGTGCTTGGCCGCGATACAACCTGGATATCCATAGGCTGAACCCATAGCCGAGACTTAGCCGGCTAAGACGTGTCGCTTTCGCGAACGTCAGCGTCGGCCAAATCATCGATATGTTCGTGCAGTTCTTCATCGAACTGGGAAGACCGATAACACAAATGGTAGCAGCGATCCACTTATCAATCGTGGGAGTAATCAATCTCGAATTCTCATATCGCGATTAGCAGATGAGTAACATGGATTCCCGGGCCTACGAGCTTCAGCCAAGAACAAGGTTGCCGGCTCTCGCAGCCAGGCGTCCTCACCTGCAAGTTCCCGCACTGTCTTCGTGCCGAATCGCAGTGATGTGACGGCCATTCCAAAGAACCGGCGGCAGGACGCTGCCAGAACCCGCAGCCGGGGACGACTGCGCTACTTTGAGATTTTGCAATGGGCTTCCGCCGATTGACCACTCATTGGTGCCCGTGCTTAACTTGTGCCGAATGAGTCATCCAGCAGTACTCTACTTACGATTCGCGCTCTTGCCCGGAACTTTCCTGTTATCCGCGCCCGCACTTCGTGCCGCCGACTGGCCCCAATGGCTGGGCCCACAACGCGATGGCGTCTGGCGTGAGTCAGGCATCGTCGAGAAGCTCCCCACGAATGGCCTGAAATATCGTTGGCGCGTGCCGATTGGTGGCGGCTATACAGGACCGGCCGTGGCCAACGGCCGCGTTTATGTCATGGACCGCCAACTCGCGAAGGACGCGAAAAATCCTTCGAGCCCGTTGGGGCGTGGTGAAATTCCTGGCAGCGAGCGCGTGCTCTGCCTGAACGAATCCGACGGCAAGGTTCTTTGGAAGCACGAATACGATTGCGCCTACTCGGTGAGTTATCCTGCCGGACCACGCGCCACGCCAGCAGTTCAAGTGGGCAAAGTTTACACGCTCGGTGCCGAGGGAAATCTGCTTTGTCTGGACGCAGAGAAGGGCGACGTGATTTGGTCGCGCGAATTCAAGAAGGACTTTTCGATCAAAGCGCCAGTGTGGGGATTCGCGGCCCATCCACTGGTCGACGGGAAGAAACTCATTTGCCTAGCGGGCGGCGAAGGCAGCGTGGCGGTAGCGTTCGACAAGGACACGGGCAAGGAACTCTGGCGTGCCCTTGGCGCCAAAGAGCCCGGCTACGCGCCGCCGATGATTTACGAGTTCGCCGGCAAACGGCAGCTCATTCTTTGGCATCCGGAGGCTGTGAACGGGCTCGATCCCGAAACAGGCAAAGTCTTCTGGACGCATCCCACCACGCCCATTCGATCAGGCATGACGATTCCCAGTCCGCGCAAAGTCGGCGACCTACTTTTTCTCACCTCGTTCTACAACGGTTCGCTGTTGTTGCGCGTCAATTCCGACAAGCCTTCGCTTGTCTGGCAAAGCCAGAAGGCCAGTGAGAAGGACACGGACGGCTTGCACAGCGTCATGGCCACACCGCTCATCGAGAACGGCTACGTCTACTGCCCGTGCAGCTACGGTCAGTTCCGCTGCTTGAAGCTCGATACCGGCGAGAGGCTCTGGGAAACCTTCGCGCCAACCAGCGGCAAATCCGAACGTTGGGGACATGCGTTCGTGGTGAAGCAGGGGGATCACAGTTTCATCTTTAGCGAGAAGGGTGACCTAATCATTGCGAAACTCAGCCCGGAGAAATACGAGGAATTGGGCCGCGCGCATCTGCTCGATCCGGTCAACCGTGATCCCGGTCGCCCTGTCGTTTGGTCGCACCCGGCTTTCGCGAATAAATGCATCTACGCGCGAAACGATAAGGAAATCGTCTGCGTGTCGCTGGCGGCCGATTGAGCCACGTTTGGCTGCCCACAAGTTGCCGCTTGCCGCCTGCGCCTGCTTGGGAACAATGCGGCGCATGAACGATTCGCGCCGCGTGGTTCTTTCACTTGTCCTTGTCGTCGTGCCTATGCTCCCGTGCGTTTCTCCAGCCGCAGAGCCGTCCGGGGACACCAATGTCGTCTGGTTCGCCGAGCATTACACCAAGTATGAGCACCGCATCCCGATGCGCGATGGCGTAAGGCTCTTCACGCGCGTCTACGTTCCCAAGGACGATTCGCGGGCCTGGCCCATTATTCTCACGCGCACTCCTTACGCCCTGAAGCCGTACGGCACGGCCAATTACAACGATCCAGTCGGCACGTTCCGCGAGTTCGCGAAGGACAAGAACATCCTCGTCACGCAGGACGTGCGCGGTCGCTACGGCTCCGAGGGAGTCTACATGCACGTGCGCCCGTTCAATCCGAACAAGGGGCCGAAGGATATCGACGAGAACTCCGACACCTGGGACACCATTGATTGGCTGGTGAAAAACGTCCCGAACAACAACGGCTGCGTCGGCATGTTTGGCATCTCGTATCCCGGTTTTTACACGTCGATGGGAATGATCGATTCGCATCCGGCGCTCAAGGCCGCCTCGCCACAAGCGCCTATTTCGGATTGGTTCATGGGCGACGACATCCATCACAACGGCGCTTTCTTCCTGACTCAGAACTTCGGGTTCTTCTACTACTTCGCCCAACGGGCCGAAGACCCGCTGCACGAGGACTTGAAGGGCTTCAACTTCAAAACGCCCGATGGCTACGACTTCTTCCTGCGCATGGGCCCGCTGGCGAACTCCGACAAGCTGCTGCTCAAGGGCCATTCGCCAGAGTGGAACGAGTTCCTGGCGCACCCGACCTACGACGCCTATTGGCAGGCGCGCAACATCCGGCCGCATCTCAAGAACGTACGCTGTGCCGTGATGACTGTTGGCGGGTGGTACGACGCCGAGGACTTGTTCGGCCCATTGGAAACGTATCGTTCGACCGAGCGACAGAATCCCGGAATCACGAACATGCTCGTTATGGGCCCGTGGGCGCACGGGGCCTGGGGCAGGGAGAGCGGCGAAAAATTGGGCGACATCAATTTTCGAGCGAAGACTGCCGAGTTTTATCGCGAGAAGATCGAGCTGCCGTTCTTCCGTCATTTCTTGAAGGGCGACACGAATTACGCGCCGGCGGAAGCGCACGTCTTCGAGACGGGCACGCATCAATGGCGTCGATTCGACGCGTGGCCGCCGAAGTTGGCAACGCCGCGCACGCTCTTTTTCCACGCAGGCGGCGGGCTGGGCTTCGAGAAGCCGGGCGACAGCCAGAACGCCTTTGATGAATACGTGAGCGATCCGGCCAAGCCGGTCCCCTATACCCTCGAGTTCACCACCGATTACCCGCGGGGGTATCCGGTGCACGACCAACGTTTCGCGGCATCGCGTCCCGATGTGCTGGTTTACGAAACCGAACCGCTGGAGGAAGACCTCACTTTCGCCGGCCCAATCCAGGCGACCTTGCACGTCTCCACCACGGGCACGGACGCCGACTGGGTGGTGAAGCTGATCGATGTCTATGCCGGCGACTATCCCAACCCGAAGCCCAATCCCGCCTACGTGGCGATGGGCGGTTACCAACAATTGGTTCGCGGCGATGTGTTCCGCGGAAAATTTCGCAACAGCTTCGAGAAGCCTGAGCCCTTCAAGCCCGGCGAACCGGCGAAGATTGAGTTCACCCTGCCGGACATCTTTCACACCTTTCGCCGCGGCCATCGTGTGATGGTGCAGGTGCAAAGCACCTGGTTCCCGCTCGTTGACCGTAACCCGCAAACCTTCGTGAACATCCCCGCGGCCAGTCCCCAGGATTTTCGGAAGGCCACGCACCGGGTTTATCGGGGCGGCGACCGAACTTCCGCGCTCACGGTGCAGGCGCTTGGACGCTAGACTACCGCGTTGTGGTCGATTGTGGTCAGTTTGACTGTTGCGGCCAACTGGGCAAAGCGTCTACTTTCGTATCGTGAGCGTAGACTTCAAGATTCGGAAGTCATCATTAGGGCGCTGCTGGGGAGTGATTGCATTTTCAGCCATCATGAGCTTGGGACTCCTCAATTGTGGCTGCGGCAAGCCACGGGTGATCGGCGTTGTGCAGAGCTCGACCCTGGCACGAAACGGCTATGAACTCTCACTCAGTACAAGCAATTCCTGTGACTACGTGGTCGTCCAACTTCGCGCCCTCCTGGACACTCAGGGGAAAATAGCCATCCAGCGGGATGGCAATGCGATTGCCACTCTCGGAAATCGCTTCGTTGGGAAACGTGTCTGTTTTTATGGTGAGATCCAGCAGGATCAGCAGGGCAGGAATTTCATACTTGTCCGCGAGCGGAACCAGATTCAAGTGCTCCGCTGACCATTACGGCTGTCTGAACTCCAGGTTGCGCTTGCTCCGCAACCAATTGTAAAAAGTCGATGAACTCACAAATTCCTCGGGAGTCATTTCCCGATAGTCCAGTGGATCCTTGAGCAACCGGGTTTGTTGCTCATTGCGCGAAGAGGCAATCGTATCAAACTTTCCCACAGGCGTCGGGCCAGGCGCGTTCTCGTAGAGATCCTTAATCGCCGTCAAGAGGAACGGAGCGGCGTTCATGTAGCCACTCAGGTGGCCCATACGGATTACAAAATGGTGATCCGGCAAACTCGTGAGGTTTCCCATTACCGCCGCTACCAGGAACAATCGTGCCAGCCAAAGCGGAACCAGGGCTCGCTTGATGAACAGATGCGCCGTGAAGGCCAATCCAATCAACACCAAAACGGTCGCGGGAATCCAATAGTAGAACGCGCGAACCTCCATCCAACTCACGGCTTCGTGCCGAATTACCATCACGAAGTTCATGCCCACAATCAGCGCCACGCACAATCCTACGAGCACCCCAAAGTAATACCGGCGCACCCAGCCAAAACGGGTGCCTTCAGGCCCTGCGGTTGAGATGCTGCGCTTCCCATGGAGCCAGATGATTCCCAATACCAAGAACACCGCGATACCCCTGGGAACATTGCCAAGGAAGTATCGGAAGGCGTCAACGAACAGGGCAAATCCCTTCCAGATGGAGACGAGGAGATTGGGAAGCGACTGGCTCAATGGAAGCTTCTGATACCCGAAGGAAACCTTGAACCCCGTCAGTTTTTCGATCAGTGGCGGAGCGATCGCGTAGCCATAAATGCTATGGGCCAGCAGCGCGGCGCCCAATGCCGTCAAGAAAATCCCCCGATATGGAACAGGCGGCCCGATGAAGGAGAGCGCGAGCGTGAGGGCGATCGCCGCGACGAGGAAAAACCCCTGCCGATCCATCCAGCATAATCCCAGACTTAGAAGGAACGCTTGCAACCATAAGACGCCCTCCCATGGTTTGTTGGGCGTCGTCGAGGCCCCGACATAGGCGGAGGCAATCCTCTTTGCCATCAGGCACAATAGAAAGAACACCATGAATGCCGCGCCTTGTTTTGCATCGCGAATGTAGACCCCGGACATGAAGATGCACGGTGCGCTCCAAAACATGCCGATCAAGAGCAACGTGATCATCGCATCCAACTTGAGATGTCGGGTGGCGTTCCACCAGAATCCCAGGCTGATGATGAACAACAGCGCGTAGTTCACGATCGAGTAAAAGTGCGGGACTCTTTGAGTGACGCACCAATAGATGAAGCGAGCGTCGATGTACTCGAGAACATGGCTTAACTCGCGCGCCTGATACATCTCGGCGTCATGAATATGGGGCGAGATTACCTTGGAAAGGAACGAACGGTCACCCAGATGATCCACGAGAAACAAATCCGCCTCATACTGGAGCCACGCTCCCTTCTGGTATATCACTGAGGCAGCGATGAACGCTAACGGGACTAAAACCGCTGCAACTGTCCAGAGCCAGTGAGTCGTCCGCCTCATCACGTCGTGGGTTACTGTGTCTTGCATGCTTATCCCGCCTTTGCAAGATCGAGGAACACGATGAGCGACGGATTCCCCACCGGCGCGTAATGCCCCGTGAAAGCCAGCCTTCCTGATTTGCGATTCACGCGGAACACCGCAACGTTGTCCGCCCTCTGATTGCAGGAGTAAAGAAACTGCCCGGTGGGATCGAAATTGAAACTGCGCGGATAGTCTCCACGCGTCCATTCCTCAGCGACAAACGTCAACTCACCGCTTTTGCCCACCGAAAATATCCCGATGCTGTCGTGCAAGCGGTTCCCGGCATAGACAAACCGCCCATCACGCGAGACCAGGATCTCGGAGCAAAAATTGCTGCCGGCAAACCCAGGCGGCAGGCTGGAGATCGTTTGCCGAGACGCCAGCCGCCCTGTGGCGGGATCGTAGTCGAACAGGACGATGGTGGAGCCTTCCTCCTGGATGGAATAGAACCAGCGTCCGTTGGGGTGGAAATAGAAGTGCCGCGGCCCATCTCCCGGCGGCAGCGCGACGCTGGGAGGATCGTTGGGCGACAGCACGCCGCGGCGTTCATCGAATTTCCAGACGAAGATTCGATCCAATCCCAAATCTGCGTGCAATACGAAACGCCCCGAAGCATCGGCCTCAATCATGTGCGCGTGCGTTCGGTCGTGCCCGCTGAACGCGAAGCTGCCCGGCGGCGCATTGGCGGTCTTTCTCGGCCCAACCGTGCCTGAATCATGCTTGATATCCGTGGCGGTTCCCAGACGGCCATCCTCCAGAATTGGGAGCACCGCCACGGAACCGCCAAAGTAATTTGCCACGAGCACGAACTTGCCGGAGGGATGAATGCTGGCGTAGGTCGGACCCGCACCGCCGGAGGGGACCGTGTTGAGCGGCGTCAGTTGCCCATCCTCCCGATGAATCGCGAAAGCGCTCACAGTGCCTTGCTTGTCTTCTCCGACTCGGTCGGTTTCATTGGTGGAATAGAGTCGAGTGCCGGCAGCATTGAGAGCCAGGCAATTCGGGCTGGTTCCAAGTTCATACACACCGCTGGGAGTCAAAGCCCCGGTAGCGCGGTCCACGCGAAACGAGTGAATGCCGCGGCCATTGCCGGGGGGCAAATCCACCTGGGTTGGCAGCACGTCACGGAGCGGCGAGCTGAATGTTCCGACGTAGGCCATGAGCGGCGCCTTTTCTCGGGCATCGGCAGCTCGCACCAGGAATGGAGCGCTTGCGGCGAGCAAACCGGAAGCTTTCAGGAAGGAGCGGCGCGAAATGCTCCGCGACAATGCATGAACTGGAGATTGCATGAGTGAGAGACAATTAGAAGCAAGCGCCATTGATGAGCGGCAAATGAATTCTTCGCAAACCGCTTCTCCGACTCACAGCTCGAGCTTGTAAACCGGATTTCCCATGGCCGAAACGTACAGGATGTTGTTCACCGGGTCCCAGGCGTAACAGCCGAACCAATTCGCGTTGAATAGAAATCCCTTTTCCTTCGCCTTGAGGCTGGCCACCTTCTTCCACGTCTCCCCCGAATCCTTTGTGCCAAATGCGCCTTCATTGCCGACGACGAGCATTTCCTTTTGGTCGCGGCCGAAGAAGGGTCCCTGCCAGATGTTCACCGCCGCTCCCTGCGCCTGCCAGGTCGCGCCCAAATCCTTGCTGACGATGAGCCCATTCGTGCTTCCCAGGTAATGCGCTCCGCGGAAAAGGACTGGAATCCGCGTCTGCGGATTGATAGGCGAGACTTTCGTCCACGTCTCGCCATCGTCCGTGCTGCGATGGATGCCATCGCCGTTGCTGTAGATGAGCGTGTTCGCGTTCATGACGCCCGCCATCGAAAGTTTCTCCGACCTCCCGCCGAGATGAATCGAAAGCAGCTTCCACGTCACGCCGCCGTCCTGAGTCAGATACACTTCGCCGGGCGGGGTGGTTTCGTGTTTAGCCGCAAAGATGGTTTTGGGAACTGCAGTACCCCAATCCACCGAGCCGTAATCCCAGTTGCGCCCGAGACTCGTGAAGCGTTTCCAGGCGGCGCCGTCGGTGGTCCAACCGGCGGTACCGTCCAGCGAAAAACTCGCGATGCGCGCCGGTGCGTTCTGGTCCACGCTGGTGGCCCAACCTGTTTCGTCCCGGCCGGAGATGGTGTCGTTATCGATGCGCTTCCAGTTGGCTCCCTTGTCCGAACTGCGCCACAGGCCAAACCCGACGACTTTGATGGTCACGTCCCCGTTCGTGCGATTTACCACGACGCCCGAACAGCCGCCCGGCCACGCGGCTTTTGCGCCGTTGTTCGTCAGCCCCTCCAACAATGGGCTCGTGATGTCTTCCCATCGATCCGCCGCGTGAGCGCAACAGCACAAGAGCACGTTCACGGCGCAGATGGCCGAGAACCCGACACGACATATGAAGTGGGAGCCAGCGTTGGAACACTCGGTGCGCAAGGGTTGGGGCATCCGCTTGCACTACCCAACCGCGAGCCGAGTGTCAACAGTGAGGACGGATCCGTGCGGACGGATCCGTAGTGGGGCAGCCGTCTCGGCTGTCCGAGCGGGCGTCTCGCCCGCGAACACCCTCTCGGGCGGGGCGCCGCAGAGGCAGGCGAAAGTCTGCCCACGACCGCAAGCCTACTTGAACGTCTTGGCCGACGCTGTGGCTGAGTATGTGGAGTTCCCAAGCACGTTGTAAGCGCGCACCCTGTAATAATACGTCTTGTTCGCGCTCAGTCCGGTGCTCGCATACGACGTGACATTCGGGCCGGTCGTGGCGATCTGCGTCCACGAGTTTCCGTTAGAAGAACGTTCCACCTTGAAGCCATCCTCGTTGAAGCCCGAGTTGTCCGTCCACGCGAGATTAATCTGCGACGAAGAAACCGCCGTGGCCGACAACCCGCTGGGCGCGGCCGGAGTGGAGACCGCCGCCTGCACCACGATCGTGACGTTGACTGGTGCGCTCGTCGTGGTCGCATCATGGGCAACGAATTGCAGGATGCTGCTGCCCGAAAAGCCCGGATTTGGCACGAAGGTCAACCAAAGTGGAGTCCCCATCAACGTGCCGTTCTCCGGCAATCCGGTGATAAAGAAGCCTTGTAGATCCCCGTCCGGATCAGACCCCGTCAGGAAGATATTCACTGGCGTGTTGTACGGAGTCGTGACCGTTTGCGGAATGGCCACGGGTGGATCCGCGACCGGTTGAATCGTCAAAGTGTTCGTCGCCGTCTGCACGACGCCAGCCGTGTCGGTGACGGAGAAGACGAACCGATCGGGACCGTTATAGTTGGCAGCCGGTGTATAAACGTAATTCGGTCCGCTGCCGCTGAGGGTTCCGTGCGCGGGCGCCACACTGATATCGTAGGTCAACGCGTCGCCGTCGATATCACTGGCAAACACCGTGAGGGGAAGCGCGACGTCTTCCAGGGTTGTGAAGTTTTGACCCGTCGCGACCGGCGGGTCATTGACCGGCGCCACTGTGATGGACACGGTAGCCGCAAAACTAAACAGCACTCCGTCGTTGACCCTGAACGTGAAGCTGTCCGGGCCGTTGTAATTCGGAGCCGGGCGGTAACTCCACAGGTGAGGGACGGTGACAAAGGGATGTGTCAAAGTTCCGTGCGCAGGCGGTGTTAGGATCGTATAAGTCAGCGGATCGCCGTCCACATCCGTGCCGCTCAGCAAGATGGGCGCTGAAAAGTCATCCTCTACAGAAGCCACCGTAGAGTCGTGCGCAACCGGCGGATCGTTGAGCGGCGTGACGACAATCGTGGCCGTCGCAACGGCGCTTGTCGCCGTTCCATCGCTTGCCCGGAATGTAAATGTGTCCGTGCCCGTGAAGTTCGCGTTGGGCGTGTAAGTCAGGTTGGGAGGAGTGCCGCTCAGAACTCCATGTGTGGGCGTTGTGACCACCGGAAAGGAGATGGGATCCCCTTCGATGTCCCACGCCGGGAGCACCAGGTTGAGGGGCGAATCCTCCGGAGATTGCAGGGCGAACGAGTTGACCGTGGGCGCATCGTTGACCGGCGACACGGTAATTTCAACGACACCCTGTGCGTAGCCCCCGGTGTAACCGTCGTTCACGTAATAGAACAGCAGGTCAAGCCCGTTGAGATTCGGATTCGGCGTGTAGACAATGTTGGGCGGTGTGCCCGTCACGGTGCCATTCAGTGTGAAGATCTGGTAGGTCAACGTATCCCCATCCGGGTCGAAAGTCGTGAGGTCGAGGGCCAGCGCCGTGTCCTCCAGAGTGTTCGTCGAAAACGACCGCGGCTGTGGCGCACGATTCATCCAGATGCTGGGAAACGACACGGTAGCGGGTGTGCTGGTCAGTTGCCCATCGCTGACGACGAATTGAAAGGAATCTGCCCCGCGCGCCGCGGGATTGGGTGTGTAATCGACATAGCGCGGCCCCCAGAAGTCGTTGTAGTAAATCGCCGAAATCGTCCCGTTGGTTGGCGTAGACACGATGGTAAACTGAAGCGGAATCCCGGGACTGTCCGGGTCCGTGGCCGTCAGCGGAATGACTACTGACCAAGGATCCACGAGCGGCGGCACGGTGAAGTTAGCGGCGACGGGCGGTTGATTGACAGGCGGTGTCCAAAACTGCTGCGCTGCGGCCGCGCCGGCGCGACTGAGCCCCACACCGGTGATTCGATACGTGTACTGGGTTGCCGGAACGAGGTTGCTGATGACCACGTTGAACACGCCCTGGTAATTCGTGTTGAAGTAAACCACCGAGAAATTCACGGTGTCGGTGCTCATCTCGAGCATCCCGTCCGTTCCAGTTGTCAGGCTGACGGCCCATTGGAACCGGGCTGTCGTCGGTGTCAGGGTGCCGGAGTTCACGTCTGGTGGGGCATGCGAGAAAAAGGGAATGAGCGGGTCGTCGTGCGTCACAACGACGGCGGACGGGTCGCTCTCGCCGTCCAAACCCACGGCTGTTACGTAGTACGATTTCTCGGCCGAGCCCGCAACGTAATCGAAGGCCAACGTATTGGTCACGCCCGACGCGATCACGTCCCAGACCGCCGTGGAATCATTGAACCGGTAGATGTTGTAGCTGGTCGATTCGGGAGACGCGTCCCACGTCAGCCGCGCATAATCACCGGGCCAACCGTGAATCCATGCCGGCCGCACGTTATCTGGCGGGAACGCGCCCTGAGTAGGAGTGACACCTGAAAACGCGGCCACAAGAAGTCCCAACAGCCGCCATGAATTGCGTACGTTCATCTTCATCTTCATCGTCATCGGAAATGTTTGGGTCTCCGTGTTCGCGGAGCCCACTACGACTCATCGGCAGCGGCAGCAGGGACTAAAGCAAAGGTAAAATGCGGCCGCGTAGCCTTGCGAAGGATGGGACGCAAATCATTAGCCACAGGAGCGCGGCCGTCCTCGGCCGCAGCATCATTCCTTGCGCAGGCGCGTTGCTGCGCCCGAGGACGGGCGCGCTCCGATCTCTGTTCCGTCTCACCAGCCGATGCCAGTTCCGAGCATGTGGCTGATGATTCAGATCCTGACAAGGATTCTCCGGCGCGATTCTACAGCTTGCTGCTTGGGGCACAGTGACGCTATGAGTGGTGTGTGACGGGTCTGAATTGCATAGTCGCCCTGAAGGCGCTCAGCGAAGAGACGCGCATGCGAATCCTTCGCGTGCTGGCCGACAGCCCGATGACGGTGGCTGAAGTGGCGCAGAAGTTGGGGCTGCCTCAATACAATGATTACGGCAAGACGAATGCCTTCTTCCGGTGAACGGCGTCCAGCAAGCTGCGGCTTCAACTTCTCCACAGGCAACAGTTGATGCGCCATCACGCGTTGCGTGGACACAAGTCCTCCTCGCTTCGATTCTGATGGTGGCGACCTTGCCGGGCCGCACGCAGGGACTCGGGCTCATCACCGAACCGCTTCTGGCCGACCTGCATCTCGACCGCGTCGCTTACGCCAGCATGAATCTTTGGGCGACGTTGGCTGGCGCGCTCTTCTGTTTTCCAACCGGTTGGGCGATTGACCGCGTGGGCCTTCGGTGGGTTGCTGCCGCCGTTGTGCTGTTGCTCGGAATCACAGTCTGGCAATTCAGCATTGTCACAGGAAGTGTCGCTCTCGTCTTCAGCCTGCTGCTGGCCACGCGGGCCTTCGGCCAGAGCGCGCTCTCCGTTTGCAGCATCGCGACAGTGGCCCGGTGGTTTCCCAATCGAGCGGGCTTCTCGATGGGCATTTATTCAGTGCTGCTCAGCGTGTTCTTTGCCGTTGCGTTCGGCGCCGTGGGGTACTCCATCCGCCTGAACAACTGGCGAGCGGCCTGGATGCAAATCGCTGTGGCGCTCTTTGTCATCGCGCTGCTGGCTGTATTCGCGTCAAAGGCGCCACACGATGGAACCCTCTCTCCTCCGCTTTCCGAGCCGGAGGCGCGACGCGTTGGAGATGCAACGTTCCGCAGCGAACTCACTCTCTCGCAAACCTTGCGCACGTCCGCCTTCTGGGTGTTCGCCGGCACGGCAGCAGCGTTCAACCTCGTCTCTTCGGGCCTTGGCTTGTTCAACGAGGCCGTGCTCAACGAGCGGGGTTTCGACCAAAAGACTTTTCACACTTTCCTGATCTTGAGTGCGTCGATGTCACTGGCAGGCCAGTTCGTATGCGGGTGGCTGACACGGCGTTGGCGCTACCAAACCATCACCTTTCTGGCGCTCGTGGTTTATGCGTTCGGCCTTGGGTTCATCCCGTTGATAACCCGGCATTGGCAACTCTGGGGCCTGGCCGTGCTGCTTGGGGTCGCAGGCGGCCTGATCATCGTGGTTTTCTTTTCCGTTTGGAGTGACTTGTTCGGTCAGCGGCATCTCGGCCGGATTCAAGGCGCGGCGCAAATGTTCACTGTTCTTTCCTCGGGCGTGGGTCCCCTCATCTTCGCGAAGTCCGCGGCGCTCAGTGGCTCTTACTCTCCCGTGCTCTATTCACTTGCGGTTATCTCGCTGCTGCTGGCGTTCGTTGCCAGAGGGGTTCGCTCCCCGAACGAAGTCATCAAAGCCAACGCATACCTTTGAGTTCACCCGTGCTGCTTAACGTTCATGACTGGCAGGCCCTAAGCCGGCTTCTTCCTCGGTGCGCCGGCGCGCAGCACGCGTAAGGAAAAGCCGCGCCCGCTTTCAAACGGCTCCACAGTCGCCGTAATTTCCAGCACGGGGTAGCGCACGGTCGCCAGCCCATAGGTCTTGTAGGTTTGCGCGAACAGTTCCGTTTCCACCATGCCCGTCCAATCGGCCAGAGTGAGAAATTTCATCGGCTCGCCGGTGATCTGGTGGTGCGTGCGTTGCTCGACCACCAGGCCGCAGGTCGTCACGGTCTGGCCGGGGAAGTCGCAGAGGCGGTTCACGGGGCAGTAAGTGTCCCACGCCACGTCGGCGAACAGCTCAAGCGGGTGGCCGCTGACGGCGAAGCCGAACAGTTCCGTCTCCCATTCCAACCGCTCGCGGCGGGTCGGTTCGCACAGCGGGATGCCAGGCAACTGCTCCAGTCCCGGCGGCGGGAGGAGCCAGGGCTGGATGAGGCGCATCTCAGTTTGTTGCAGGGGACGAACCTTAGCGTCCTCACCCCTCTCCGAAGGAATGACAATTTTTTCGCGAGGCTTCGCCCGCGGAAGGGGAGAGGGAGACGCGGAGGACGCGCTTGGAGGTTCGAGTGCCTGCGCCGCGCTCTGCCGCTGCTCTGACGCGCACGCACCGAACGCGGCAAGCGATGTTCGACCTGAAAGAGCCGCTTGTCGCGCCCCCTCTCCCCTCAAAGGGGAGAGGGCCGGGGTGAGGGGTGAGACCGTGGACTGACCGCCCCCTGCACTAAATTGAGATGCGCCTGCGTGGCTAGGAGACATCGTCGCGCCAAAAGTTTTCAAGAGATGTTGCGCTTGCCAGAACTGCCGGGTGCGCGTGTCGCCGAACTCATCGAAGGCGCCGACGCGGATCATCGCTTCGAATTCTTCGCCGGACGGCCCTACGCGATGAAAAAAGTCGGCCAGCGAACTGAACAGTCCGCGCTCGCGCGCCGCCAACAGCCGGTCCGCCGTGCGGGTCGTCAATCCCTTCACGTGGGTCAGCGGCACGCGGATGGATTGGCCGGGGTGCATCTCCGGTAGGGCCGACCTGCCGGTCGGCCAGGACGCGCTGCAGCGCGTCCCTACCGAATGAAGGGACTTCGCGGGCGGGTCGCCCGCGGAGACAGAGGCAGGCCAGTCCCCTGCCCCACGACTACAGTGGTCGCACGGCACGAAGGCTGGTCCCGGCTCGTTCACCGAAGGCGGCAGCAACTTCAAACCGAGCCGATGACATTCCAGGACATAGACCAGCGGATCGTAAAACCCCTTCCCGTTCGTCAGCACGCCGGCCATGAATTCGGCGGGGTAATATCGCTTGAGCCAGGCCGCCTGATAGGCTTCCACGCCGTAGGCAGTCGAGTGCGCCTTGTTGAAGGCGTAGCCGGAGAAGCCGGTCACGAGTCCCCACACCTCGGCGATCTTCGCCTCGTCATGCCCGCGCGCGCGGGCGCAGGCGGCGAATTCCTTGCCAATCTCCTGGACGGTCCCCCGCTTCTGTTTGACCAGCGCGCGGCGCAGCACGTCGGCCCGGCCCGCCGGCAGTCCGCCGAAACTCTCGCAGATTTGCAGGATGTGCTCCTCATACACCACAAGGCCGAACGTGCTCCGCAGGCATTCCTCCAGGGACGGATGCGGATAGGTCACCGGCTCCAGGCCCTGGTAACGGCGGGTGAAGGCCAGCTTCTTCGACTCGTTGGCGGCGCCGGGGCGGATGACGGAGACAATGGCAATCAGCCCGTCGATCTCGCGCACGTTCGTCATTTTGTGCAGGCTTGTCATGGCGGGCGATTCGATGTGATGCACCGCCCGCGCGCCGCCGCTGACGATCATCTCCCACACCTGCGGGTCCTCCCACGGCTCCAACGCGTCCAGGTCTACCGCGATGCCGCGCCGGGCGAGCGATTCCTTCGCGTCGCGCATCACGGCCAGACCGCCTTGGGCAAGGATGTCCATCTTCACCAAGCCGATGGTTTCGATGGCGTCCATGTCGTAGTGCGACGTCGGCAGTCCCTTGCTGGAGATAAACGTCGGTGTCAATTCGTGCATCGGCTGGCAGGAGAGCACGATGCCGCACGGATGCATTTTCGGATAGCGGGGCACGCCATCGAGGAACGCCGCCATCTCCACCGCCGTCTTGTAAGGCTCTTCATCGAGCGGCAGGGCGCGCGTCTCGGGACTGGCGTGCAACAATTCCACCAACTTCGCCCCGCCGGCGGGCGACGGTTCATCCGGCACCCAGCCGCCGCCGAAGCCCCACGGGAAATGCTCGGTGAACTTCCGTACTTCGCGTTCCGCCACGCCGAGCACCTTGGCCACTTCCGCGAAGGCGCTGCGGGCCTGGAAGGTCGAGAAGCCGCCGACCACCGCGCAGCGCTCGGGGCCATGCCGGACGAAGAGGAGTTGCACCACGTCATCCTTGCGGTCGTGCGGAAAATCGATGTCGATGTCCGGCAGCTTGTTGAGCGCCATTCGTTCCGGGTTCAGGAAGCGCTTGAAGTAGAGGTCGAAGCGGATTGGGCAGACGTTCGAAATGCCCAGGCAGTAGCAGACCAGCGAATCGGCCGCGCTACCGCGCGTGATCCACTCGATGCCCCGCGCGCGGCACTCTTGCAACAGTTCCCACACGACCAGGAAATACGCCTCGTAACCGACGGCGGCGATGATGTTCAACTCCTCCTCGACCTGCGGGGCGAATTGCGCGGCACGCTCGCGGTAACGGCGGCGCAGTCCCTCCATCACGAGCCGGCGCAGGAAAGCGCGCGGTGTGGAACCGTCCGGCGGATGGAAGTCGGGGAACTGCGGTTTGCCGAAGGGAAATTCAAAATGGCACCGCTCCGCGATTTCGAGCGTGTGTTGGAGCCATTCGGGATGCTCCTTGCAGGCGGCGGCCAGTTCCCCCGGAACGCGAAAGTGGAGCTGCCCGCCGACGCGCTTCTCCGGGTGCGCCTGCCGGAGCAACGTCAGCGTGCGGATGCTTTGCACGATGTCGTACTTCGGCCGATCCTCGGGCGAAGCGTAGTGAATCGCCGGACACGCGACGGTCCGGTTCCGGGTTCCGGGTTCCGGGTTCCGGGTTGGCAATTGCCCGGTGGGGCGAGCGTCCTCGCGAGCCGCGCCCCGGCGCTGGGGGAACCGGCTCGCGAGGACGCTCGCCCCACCCAACTCGGAACTCGGAACCCGGAACTCAGAACTGGAATTGGGCGCCAGCCCGTAGAACCGGCCCGGAAAGAACTCCGCCAGTTGCGGGTCGTCGCTCACCGCGAGCAGGCCGTCGGTCAACCCTTCCAGTTCCTCACGGCGGAAGGGCAAGCGCTGCTGGTTGGCGACGGAGACATCGCGAGGCTGTCGTAGTGGGGCAGCCGTCTCGGCTGTCCTGGCGGGCGTCTCGCCCGCGAACATCCTCGCGGGCGGGACGCCCGCGGAGACAGGCGAGACGCCTGCCCCACTAGCCGTTCGTTCCGCGTGACGGGAGAGCAAGCGGCAGAGATTGTGATAGCCGCGCGCCGACTCGACGTAGAGCAACAGCGGGTGGGCGCCCACGTGCACTTCCGCGCCGAGGATCGGCTTCACGCCGGCTTGCGTGGCCGCCTGCACAAACTCGACTGCCCCGTGAAGGTTCCCCGTATCGGTCAGCGCCACTGCGGCCATGTCGTGTCGTTTCGCCAGCTCAACAATCGCCGTGGGCGAAAGCGTCGAGTCGAGAAACGAGTAATGGCTGTGCACGCGCAGGGGGACATAGGCGCCGGCCGCGAAGTTCCGGCTTCGCGATTTCGGGTTTCGGGTTTTGGGTTCCGGGTTGGCAATTGCCCGGTGGGGCGAGCGTCCTCGCGAGCCGGTTCCCGCAGCGCCGGGGCACGGCTCGCGAAGACGCTCGCCCCACCCATCAACCCGGAACTCGGAACTGGTCCGTTCGACCGGTTCGCGCGGGGCATCGCGCAACTGGAAATCATGTCCGCGCAGGAGGACCGACGTTCCGCGCGCGCGGCGCAGGTCATCAATGACCCCCGCCAGGCGCGCCTGCGCCTCCTGCCGCCGCGCTGACACGTCCAGCAGCAGTTCGCTCCGAAAGCGGCCGTCATAGACGTTGGACAGCTTGAGCGACACCAGCCGCAGGCTCACCCGACGTTTCCAGGCCGCTCGCAACATCGTGTGCAGCCGCCCATACACGTCGGTTTCGAGATCGGTCGGTTCGTGAAGGCTTTCGCTCACTTGATCCTCGTCCATGTCGTTGTAGCGCACCTTGACCGTAAGCGTGCGGACGCTGCGGCCTTCGGCGCGCACACTCGCAAACAGGTTGTCCGCCATGCGACGCAGAACGGCCGCGGCGTATTCCTCATCGGTCAGGTCCTGGGCGAAGGTCTCCTGCTGGCTGAAGGATTTCTGCGGTTCCCGTGCGGGGATCAGCGGACGATCGTCGATGCCTTGGGCGAACTGGCGGATGACGAGCGCCTGGCTGCCCAGCAGAAGCTGGAGCATTTCCAGGGGAGTCGCAGCCACATGGCGGATGCACGCCAGCCCTGCTGCGTCGAGCCGCAGGCTGGTCTTCGGCCCGATGCCCGGCAGCCATTTGTTGGGCAGCGGATGCAGGAACGACGCTTCCCCGCCGGGCGGCACCTGGCCGAACGCGGCAGGCTTGGTCAGCTTCGACGCCACGGCGCTGACCAGCTTGTTCGTGCCGATGCCTTCGCTGACGGTGATCTTGAGCTTTTGCCCGATGGCCTTGCGAATCGTCAGCGCGATTTCGACCGCGGGCTGTTTGCGATTGGCGGTCAGATCGAAGTACCCCTCGTCAATCGAAGTCTGCTCGACGTCCGGCGTGAAATCGTAGCAGTAGCCGAACATCCAATGGGAGAACTGCTCGTAGCGTTCGAAATCGCCCGGCAGCACGATGAGTCGCGGGCAGAGCCGGCGCGCCCGTGCCGTCGGCATTGGAGTGAAGACGCCGAATTGGCGCGCCTCGTACGAGGCCGAGGCGATTATGCCCCGCTTCTCGCCCCCCACGGCCACGGGCTTGCCGCGCAACTTCGGGTCGGAAGCCTGCTCCACCGCGGCGAAGAAGGCGTCGGCATCCAGATGAACGATGGTGCGGGGCGGCGTCATAACAACACGCGCGGAAGGATGGGTTCATGGGTGGATCAACGGCTGTCCTACCCATCGAAGCAGAGAGTTCATTGAACCGCAGATGAACGCGGATAATCGCAGATGTTTATTTGGGGAGGAACTCGGAAAGGATGATTCGCTTGAAGTCGAGCCCGCCCGCCTTTCCAAAGTTAATCAGGTAGCCCAGCGGCTGTTTCGTCAGGCGCATGTAGTTCAGCAATTGCGACTCGTGCTCGGGAAGAAGTTGGCTGACGGCTTTCAATTCAACAACGATGCTGCCGAAAACGAACAGGTCTGGAATGTAGCGTTTTTTTAGCTCACGACCTTTGTAGAAGCAGGCGAGTTCCTGCTTTGCCCGGAACGGGATGCCGCGAAGTTCTAACTCGATTTCAAGGCATTCCTGGTAAATCTCCTCGCCGAGTCCGAAACCGCGGTCATTGTAAACCTCGAACGCCGCGCCGAGGAGTCGATAGCTCTCGTCCTTCATGCAGTTGACGTCGTGGTTCATGAACTTTCAGCTGACGTGCTCGCTGAAAAAGCTTTGGCCGTATCTGCGTTCATTTCCGTTCATCTGCGGTTCACAAAACGGCTACTGCTCTTTGGTCTCATTCTTTCGCCCGGCGGATGAGCGCGCGAAACACGCCCTGGATGACCAGTTCCTCCGACGGAATGAGATCGGGATACCTGGGATTCTCCGCCTTGAGGAACGGCCTGCCGTTCTTCACCACGAACGTCTTGAGCGTGTTCTTCCGGTCGATGAGCGCCGCCACAATCTGGCCGGGACGCGGCTCCGGCCCGTGCTCGAACACCGCGATATCCCCGTCGCAAATGTGCCGTCCGATCATCGAATCGCCCGTCACGCGCAACGCGAAGGTGTTGCGCGTCGGTTTGAACCCGATCGACTCGACGGTCACGGGTACACATTCATCGGACTCCTGTTCGCGGTCCCGCCCGAACCCGGCCGGGATGGAGCCGAACAACGGAAGCTCGACCGTCCGCCGGCTGGCCGTGCGAAGCGACTCGGCGAGCCGGATCGACCGGGCCTTGCCCGACTCGGCGAGGAGCAACCCCTTTTTCACCAGCGCGTGGACGTGATCCCGCGCCGCCGTCTTGCTGGCGAATCCGAATTGTGCCGCGATGTCCCGGTAGCTGGGGCAAGGCCGCGCCGCCGTCAGTTCACGTTCGATGAACTTCAGAACCGACTGCTGTTGTTGGGTCAAAGCGGCCATACTGTCCAAATGGACAGTAGTCCCGTCCCCTGCCCTGTCAACCTTCCTTTTCCAGATCCTCGCCGCAGGGGTCAAGCTGCACGCGCCCCGGTGAGAAATGCCGGTTCGATGAGGCGCCGCCGGTTCAAGGTGAGCCGGAGCGTTTCCGATATTATCTATATGAACTTCTCATTCCACGCGGCAGCGAGGTGAACCGCCGCCCTTGCAGGATGAATAGCAACCTCATCAGCCAACGGATCAACAGCGATGCCAGCCCATTCATTCTGCGGTTGGGCGATGGCACGAGGGTCGCGGTGCTGCACCCGGACTTCATTGCAGTATCTCAGAATCAAGTGTTGGTCATTGGCCCGGATGAATCGGTGACCAAGATCGATCCCCTCCACGTCGTCGCGATCGAAGAAGCGCCTCCGCGGAAGTGAATTCGATTGCTTTAAGGCAGTCGAGGCGTCACCAGCCGATAGAACCGTCTTGCCTGCGGCGCCGGAACAGTTGGGTCGATCACCACTATCGCCCGGTTCGTGTTCGCTGCAGTAATCCCTTCCAGCAGACTCCAGCTTCCGGACGATGCTTCATCCCGGTACTCCACTGCGTAGGTCTTGTTCGAAAGTGCAGCGAACTCCACCTTTGCGCCGGCGGACATCATGCGGATGGCCTCGATGCGCAGCTGATTGACTGCTGAATTCGGATCCGTCCCGGCCAAGTACTCCTGCAAGTTGCTCGCGTGGTCGCCATCGGCATCGAGCGCCGCGTCACCAGCCGCTCCCGGGTCGAACCCGTTCGCGGACTCCCAAAGATCGGGCATCCCGTCACCGTCGGTGTCTTCGAGCACAGTGAGCACTGCATTCGTGGTCAGGCCGCCAGTGGCGAGTCCCGCCAGGTTCGTGATGCCGACCTGGTAATTGCCCGCATTGCTCAACTGGACGTTGTGAATCGCCCAGAAACACGTCGACTGGTTAATCATGACATTGGTGACGACGCGGCCATTGCGCCGCCAACTGTAATTCATCGGCAGCATCCCCGTCGCCGCCGTGCTGAAGACCACCGTCTCCCCGACCACGGCGGACTGGCTGATGGGGTGCAACGTGACGGTCGGCCTGACCAGCACAGTGAGTTTGGCCGGATTGCTCGTAATGGAGCCGTTGTTGTCGGTCACTTGCGCCGTGTAATCGCCCGCGTGCAGGAGTTGGGCGTTGGTGATGATGAGGTTCGTCGCAGCGGCCCCGACAATTTCGGCGCCATTGTGAAACCATTGATGGCTCAAAGTCCCCGAGCCAGTCGCCACGACGCGAAAGGTCGCGGTGGAACCGCTAATCACAGTCTGCGCCGCGGGATGCTGTGTAATGAGCGGATGGTGCAGAATGGTCAGCCGCGCCGTCGCGCTGCGTGTGGAAGCCGTTCCGCTGGAGACGACCACTGCGTAGTCGCCCTCATGATTTGCCTGCACGTTGGCAAGCGTGAGGACCCGGTTTGTCGCATTGGCGATCGCAACGGAATTGAAGAGCCACTGATAACGCAAGGCGCCCGTGCTGGTCGCCAGCACGTCGAAAGTGATGTTTCGCCCCGCCAGCGCCGTCTGGCTCAAGGGCGGCGACAAAATGAACGGCGACCAGATGGGCGCGCCCAGAACGTGCGTGTCCACGACGACATTCCCGCGCGTGATGAACTGAAATATCAGGTTCGTGTCCGTGGCCTCGAGACGCATGGCGCCGTAATCGCCATTGTACCGCACCGCTGCGGCACTCGCTCCCGAAAACCCGCCGATGGAATCGCCCCCCAGGCCATTGATGAAGTAAACGATGCCGTTCGTGTGAATGCGCGCATAGACGTGCTCGTGCCCGGCGAACACCGCCGCGGCGCCCCACGCGGCGTAGGGCCACCGCATGCCCGGCGTGCCGGCGCCGGCGACGTCCGCCGAGTAGGGCGGGTGATGGAGCGACACGAGCTTCCAGCGGGCCGTCGAGACGGCCATCGCGTTTTGAAGCCATCGCCCTTGCACGGAAGTGCTCGCGGTGCCGTCGGCGTCGGCGTTGCTGTTGATGATGAAAATCTCCACCGGCCCGTAACGATAGCTGTAGTAACGCTCATTGCCGGGCAGCGTGAAGTAGTCGATGTGCGGCTGGCCGTTGGAAACCCAGTCATGATTCCCAAGGCAGGGGAAGAACCGGTTGCTGGACGCGCCGTCGCCATACGTTCCCACGTAAGGCTGGATGTAATCGTGGAAGAACTGGCCGATGTTCACGTCGATCGTGCTCGCCAGGCCGCCAGGGTAATTGTTGTCGCCCGTTGTGAAGATGATCGCCGGGTCCCAGCGCTTTAATACATTCGCCACGGCCTGCTCGATGGAGCCTCGCGCGTCCCCGTAGGCAGCCGCGCCGAAATCGCCGATCGAGCCGATCACAACCGATTCGCCCGCGTCCGTGCCCGCGGGCGCCGCGAAGCCCGCAACCAAAGCGGACATCGTCAGCCAGCGGCGCAACGCGTGGGCCAGTCGAGGTAACACGGAGCTTTTCATCGAGGTCGCAGTTCTGATTCAACCCGCCCGGAACGCCGGACCGCCACGAGCTGATGTGGGATAACCGCATCTTGAAGGAATGGTTGAGCTTCTCGCAAGGCAATTGCCTGGCAAGTAAGCACAATCTCGCGCCGTCAGCCCTTCGGCGGCCATTCCACACCGGCGAGTTCCTTGGGCAGTTGCTTCGGGTCAACAGGATAAATGAGCGACAAGTCGGGCTTGGTCTTGGCCGTGGGCAAAAGTTCCAGTTCCTCCGGCGCGCCAACAATGAGCCAGAGCACCTCGGCGTTCGTGTCGTTGAACACCTGGCGCAGTGGGTCCGGCCCGACCAACACGCCGCCGTATTTCGGCACGGTCAACGTCTCATCGCCCACCCGCATGCGGCCCGTGCCTTCCAGCACGAAATAGAATTCCTCCTGGCGAATGTGTTTGTGCAGCGTGCCCGCGCTTTTGGGCGGATACCGCCAAAGACGCCCCCCGAGATTCTCGCTCCCAGTGCGCTCGAGAAAATCCGCGTTCGGGATGCGCATCAGGTTGGAGGGCCGCCAGAAGAGGTCTTCCGGCTTGATCAGAAGATAACCTTGAATGGGTTTCATGCACTTGGCGAACGCCTGGCCTCGTTCTTCCGTAACTCGAATGGCGCGGCGTTCTGATTACTTTAGCAAAGTGCGCCACGCCGTCAAAGGCCGCATTGCCACGGTCAACGTCCCGGCCGCTTGAAGCGCTCTCGTGCGGCCTCGACTTTGGCCCGGATCACGCAGCCTTTGACGTGGTCGTTGATCAGGCCCATCGCTTGCATGAAGGCATACACCGTGGTCGGGCCAACGAACGTCCAGCCTTGCTTCTTCAGTTCCTTCGACAGGACAACGGATGCCGCGGAGGTTGAAGCCGTCTGTGGTGGCGCCAATTGCCCGATGCCGGGTTCGTACCGCCAGAGGAACGCCGCCAGCGAACCCTCACGCTTGACCAGTTCCCTGACCTGCCTGGCGTTATTGATGACCGCTTCGATCTTGCCGCGATGGCGAACGATGCCGTCGTCCTTGAGCAGTCGCTCCACGTCGCGCCCGGTAAAGCGCGCGATTCGGTCGAAGTCGAAGTCGTGAAACGCGGATCGGAAGTTCTCGCGCTTGGCCAGAATGGTCCGCCAGCTCAGGCCGGATTGAAAACCTTCCAGGCTTAGCTTCTCAAACAGCCGGTGGTCGTCGCTGACCGGGAAACCCCACTCCGTGTCGTGATAGTGCAGAAACTCCGGCGCAGCGCCGCACCAGCGGCAGCGTGGCTTGCCATCAGGACCAATGATTGTCGTGCTCATGCGTGTGTCGTTCCTGTGCGCTTCTGTGCGCAGAACAATATGGTGAGGGATCAGTTGACCAGAAATTGCAGCCGCTCGTCAGCCCTGCCTGGATCGAGTTCAAAGATCTCTGCCTTCACCACATCCTTTGCGACGAATGGATCGTCGTTCACGCGGCCTTGCAGTTCAGTCAAGGACGTGTTGTGCGCCAGAATCCCGCCGCCCAACCCGGGTTCGAGGCTGCCGGCCAGCAAGAACACGCCGTCATCAAATCCGCGTTTGACCCATGCCTTGTGGCTTTCCATGAACTGGGTGGCCTGGCTTTTGTTGGCGGAGAATTTCAGGAGTAGGATATACATCGCGCAGTGGGTGTTTGTGAGTGTCGGTCAAAAATCAGTCCGTCCCGCCTGGCCTCCGTTCGTGTTTGCCTCGCTTGTGTAGCCCCGCTTGCGCGCTCGCTCCCTGTTTGCGTGGCGCAGTTGCGGCAAGAGATCGCAGCCAGTCGTGCAACTGGCGCACCTCCTTGCGGATGAACTTCTCATCGTGAAAGGCATTTGCCAGCGTGGCGATTCCCTGGCTCCAGGCCAACAGATGCATCGCAAGCGCGTCCGACTTGGCCCCGCAGCCGAGCAGCGAAAACTGCCGGCTCAACCAATCTCGAAACAGGCCAAAAACCTTGTTGGCGTGGGTCAGAGCGGAGTGGTCGAGTTTGGCAAGCTCGGTGCAGAGCGTGCCCACCGGGCAACCGTAGAGCAGGATTTTCGCCCGGTTCATGATGAGGATGTTGATGAAGCTCCCGATGCGATCCTCGCATCGCTCGCCCTCGGTTTCCCACTGTTCCAACATCCGCATTGTTCGTTCCAGACGCAGATCAATCACGGCATCGAGGATTTCGTCCTTCGTCTGGAAGTGAAAAGTCACGTTTCCGCGCGAGATTTCGACGGCCTCTGAGATGTGGGAGAACGAAGTGGTTTCGTAACCCTTTTGATAAAACAGCCGGTCGGCAGCCCCGATGATCTGATCTCGTGTCGCCTTCTGGCTCATGCTTTGCAAGACGGCTGTTTGTCTAGGACGCTCGTCCTAGTTTGTCAAGCGCAGAGCCGACGCGCGCACAAATGCCATGCCTCCGGCGAAATCTTCGACGAATGACCCAGGAATCCCAATGGGATTCAGAACTCGTGGGGCGCCGAATGGAGGCACGAGGTTGCTGCAACTCACAGAGCCGTGCCTACTCTTCACGCCGGTTTCTCCACAACTTTGCCGTCCTGCCAGAGGATGAGAGGCAGACCCAGCTTGCGGTTCTCGGCATGTACTTTCTGGGCGGCGCGACGCAACGCACGCAATGCCGCCTTCGTACCCGGCGCGCCTTTGCCGTTTTTCTTTGTGGAAGTCGGTTTCATGTCCGGCTGGACGCAGATAGTATCTGACTGTAGAGCGTTTCGTCCATCACTCTGGCTTGGGTGCCGATGCCGTCCGCCACCAGCCTTGGCTCCCGGCCGCTGTAATCGAAGAGTGTCCATTCGTCGGCCAGCGGAAGCTAATGACGCACCAGGTTGCGCAGGCTGCGGGCATAGCGACGGCGAATATCGGCGGCCGGAACCGAGTGGCCCCCTTTGCGCACGCGGCGGATTGCTACCGCGGGCGAGGGAAGCCACAGGTAGAAGAGCTTGATGGCGTACCCTCGCTCACCGGCATTCACCAAGGTCCGGACGTAGGTCAGCCCGCTCAGGGTGGATTCCAATCCGAAGGTCTGGGGTCATGAATTTCGCCAAGAAGCAGGCGCGCCGCCTTGGCGGCGGCTGCGGTGGGTTGAAGCGGTGAAAGTCCGCGAGCGATCTCGTCGGCGTTCAGGAAGCGAAGGCACTTCACTTCCCTGGGCAGGAATTCTTTCGCAAAAGTGGTTTTGCCCGCGCCGTTGCAGCCGGCGATGAGGTAAATCGTGGGCGTGGGCACGGGAAAGTTTGGGCCGCGCGGCAGCGCGGCCCTACCGGTTACGCCTTCGCGTAGACCTCCGCGCCTTTTTCCACGAACTCCTTCGACTTTTCTTCCATGCCCTTCTTCAACGCCTCTTCCTCGGCGATGCCTTGCTCAGCCGCGTATTTGCGGACGTCCTCCGTAATCTTCATCGAGCAGAAATGCGGGCCGCACATGGAGCAGAAGTGGGCGCTCTTGGCGCCTTCCTGCGGGAGGGTTTCGTCGTGGAATTCGCGGGCGGTGACGGGGTCGAGGCTGAGGTTGAATTGATCTTCCCAGCGGAATTCGAAACGGGCTTTGCTGAGCGCGTTGTCGCGGTATTGGGCGCCGGGATGGCCCTTGGCAAGGTCGGCGGCGTGGGCGGCGATTTTGTAGGCGATGACGCCGTCCTTCACATCCTTCTTGTTCGGCAGGCCGAGGTGTTCCTTGGGCGTGACGTAGCAAAGCATCGCGCAGCCATACCAACCAATCATCGCCGCGCCGATGCCGCTGGTGATGTGGTCGTAGCCGGGCGCGATGTCAGTCGTGAGCGGGCCGAGCGTGTAGAAAGGGGCTTCGTGGCACCACTCGAGTTGCTTGTGCATGTTCTCCTCGATGAGGTGCATCGGGACGTGGCCGGGGCCTTCGTTCATTACTTGCACGCCGTGGGCCCAAGCGCGCTCGGTCAGTTCGCCCTGCACTTTGAGTTCGGCGAATTGCGCCTCATCGTTGGCGTCGGCAATCGAGCCGGGGCGCAAGCCGTCCCCGATGCTGAAGCTCACGTCGTAGGCGGCCATGATTTCGCAGATGTCGTCCCAACGCGTGTAGAGGAAGCTTTCCTGGTGATGGGCCAGGCACCATTTGGCCATGATGCTGCCGCCGCGGCTGACGATGCCGGTCATGCGCGACGCGGTGAGCGGGATGAAGCGCAAGAGCACGCCGGCGTGAATCGTGAAGTAATCCACGCCCTGCTCGGCTTGTTCGATGAGGGTGTCGCGGTAAACCTCCCACGTGAGCTCCTCGGCTTTGCCGCCGACCTTCTCGAGCGCCTGGTAAATCGGCACGGTGCCGATGGGCACAGGCGAATCGCGCAGGATCCATTCGCGCGTGGCGTGGATGTTTTTGCCGGTCGAGAGGTCCATGACGGTGTCGGCGCCCCACTTGGTGGCCCAGCGCATTTTCTCGACTTCCTCCTCGATGCTCGAGGCGACGGCGCTGTTGCCAATGTTGGCGTTGATCTTCACGAGGAAATTGCGCCCGATGATCATCGGCTCCGACTCGGGGTGATTGACGTTGGCCGGGATGATCGCGCGACCCGCAGCGACTTCGCTCCGCACGAATTCCGGTGTGATTTCGCGCGGGATGCGTTGGGGGAAGCGGTGGAAGACGCTCGGTTGAAGCGTTAGATCGTTAAGTCGTTGAATCGTTGAATCGGAGCCGTCGTTACGTGTTGCGTGTTGCGTGTTGCGTGAAAGCTGATGAGAGCCGGCGTGCTGTTTGTGAAGACCGCTCCGGGCATTGTCGCCCCGCAAATCGGCAATCGCCCATTGGCCATCGGCAATGCGGTGGTTCTCGCGAATGGCGATGAACTCCATCTCGGGCGTGACGATGCCCTGGCGCGCATACCAGAGTTGGGTCACGGGATGGCCCTGGCTGGCGCGCAAGGGACGGCGCCTCCGGGCCTTGAGTCCCGGGAACTCGACGAGCCTGTTCTTTTCCGCCCGGCTGGCGTATTCGGCGTGCTTGCCGGAGAGATAGCCGTTGTCCTGCGGCCTCACTTCGCGTCCCTCGTATTCCTGAACGTCGCCGCGCTTCAGGATCCAATCCCGGCGCAACGGAGGAAGACCTTCCTCCACGGCACCCTTGAATTCGGGATCGCCCCACGGCCCCGAGCAATCGTAGACGCGCACTGGCTCGTTCACTTCCAGGGTCCCATCGAAGGACTTGGTGGCGGAGAGGGAGATTTCCCGCAGGGGCACGCGAACCTCGGGATGGAGCAGGCCCGGCAGATAAACGCGCCGGCTGTTCGGGAGTGTGTCGCTGCTGTGGGGTTGGAGGGAGTCCGGAGTGGCGATCATAAATCAGTAGGTGGTTGAGGGACGCTGGCGGCGTCCTTCCGTCGTAGCGAATTCTTTGCGCATGTCGTGCATCTTGCGCGTCATTTCGGGCTCCGGGAAAAAGGGAAGGAAGCTTGCGGCTCCCTTCGCCGGCATTACCCGGAGCAGGTTCAACGGGTCGGCGGCGTCTTGCGCGCGCCCTCTCAGCTTCCGGTTCTGGCCTGCCAGAAGCCGGTCGGCTCCCCGAATACGACGACGCTAAGTCCGCAGGAGAGCAGCGTCAAGCGCGCCCGAAGGATCCCCGCCGAAAGGGCGCACCGTAAAAATCTTGCCGAAGAGACTCCGGGACTCGACCCTGCCCTGGACAACATGACGCAAACGGAGAAAGCCAATCGTTTCCGCGCCCTGCACGAGCGGGACGGCATTTTCCTCATCCCGAATCCTTGGGACGCTGGCTCGGCTCGCGTCCTGGAGGGATTGGGCTTCGAAGCGCTCGCCACGTCCAGCGCGGCCTTCGCCGCGACGCTCGGTCGGCGCGACGGGAAAGTCACACGGGACGAAGTGCTGGCCCACATTCGGCAAGTCGTCCAGGCCACGAATATTCCGGTCTCGGCGGATCTGGAGAATTGCTTTGCGGACGAACCCGCGGCGGTGGCGGAAACCATCCGGCTCGCGGCGGAGGCGGGCCTTGCCGGCGGGTCCGTTGAAGATTCCACTCACGACAGCACCAAACCGCTCTACGACTTCGGCCAAGCCACCGAACGTGTCGCCGCCGCCGTGGCTGCGGCGCGCGCCTTGCCCTTCCCCTTCACTCTCACGGCGCGCGCGCAGAATTACACGCGGCCCAATCCCAGCGTGGACGACACCATCAAGCGCCTGCTCGCCTACGAACGGGCCGGCGCCGACGTACTGTTCGCGCCCGGCCTGCCGGATTTGGCGTCTGTGCGCGAAGTTTGCAAAGCCGTGAGCAAGCCGGTCAATTTCATGGTCGGCATCAAGGGCAAATCGTTTTCCGTGGCCGAACTGGCCGCCGCCGGCGTCAAGCGCGTCAGTTTTGCCGGCGCGCTTTACCGCGCCGCCGTTACAGGCCTGGTGAACGCTGCGCGCGAAATCAAAACCGCCGGCACCTTCAACTTTCTCGAACAAACGATGACCTCCGCCGACCTGAATCCGTTCCTGGCTGACTGAAGCGCGGTGGCCCTTGCGTGGGTTGTCGGCAGGTTGAATGTGGACGGCGCGAAAGAGGTTAGCGCGATTCTCAAAGGGCTCAACTGATCGCGCCCGACAACGGGACCACCCTGAGGAATGCGCCGGAAGATTCCTATTCCAACGGAGTTGGATTGCACTCACATTGGCGCGGCGCAGGCTTGCACAGCACGCCTTTGTTCCGCTCAATGGGCGTCACGAATGAACTCTGCCTCCAAAGATTTCCCGCATCATCTCGGCGTGTTGCGCGAGCGGATGTTGCATCCCACAGCTTACGAGACGGCGGTCAGCTATTTCCTGGAGGAATTCGCGGGGGATAACGCGTTCGTGACCGCGTCGGACCCGGAAAAGATGCCGCACCTTGTTTCGGTTCTGGGAAGCGTGGTCTCGAAAGCGCTCGGAAGCAGCGTGCAGGTGGAAGACGCGCTCGTCTCCTATTTGCGCGCGCACCGGTTTGTTCACGGCAACGCCAAGGCCGCTGGCCGCATCGTGTTGTTCTTCTATTTCGAGGAGGCGGACACCGGGATGGTGATGTTGATCCCCGGCGTGCGCGGCGAGATGGAGATCGCCCGGTTCAAACTGGCCGGCGGATTGATTAATCCGCTGTACAATTGAGGCGCTCGGGGCGGGACCCGCCAAGCCGACTACTTCTCGGTCCCTTTGGGCTTTTCGGCCGCTGGGGGCTCCTCCTTCTTGTCCATCTTCATCAGGAGAACCCAGTCGCCCTCCGTTGGGGTGGGAAACTGGATCGTGTCCGACGTGACGACCCCAACGGCGTGATTGGTCTCGCTCTGGCGGGGATTAAACCAGGAAACGATGGGCGAAGCGGGGATGAGGCTCATCACCACTTCCACCGTGCGTTCATCGGGAACGTAAATCGCGCACAGGTTGCGATCATCGCTCTTGGCCGCGGCGAAGTACCTCGCCGGAGCGCCCACGCCGGGGTTGTTGCGGACGACCGGGGGCGCGGGACGCAGCTTCCACCAATCGATGGACGTGAAGAAGTCGTGGAGCAGCGCCATCTGCTCAGCGCCCGGCATCGTGAGGGCCTCTTTCCAGGGGAGCGGCTTGCCGGTCCCGGCGTGATCGGTCGGATCCTTCGTGCCGTCGTCCCATCCCCACACGCCGTGCCCGCCGTAGGTGACCCCGGCCGTGGGCGTATTCAAGAGCGACCAATAGATCGCGCGCCGGACGCTTTCGGGTGAATGCGGCTTTTTCGAATGGTAGGCGAGGTGATTTTCGTAGGGCGGCTCGAGGTTCACGAAGGGTTTGTGTGGGAGCTTCATCCAATCCTCGGTGGATGGCCCGGAAACCATCCACTCGAGGGTGTTCGTGTTGTCGCCGTGGCCGCTCTGGTAGCCGACGAAATTGTACCACTTCTCATCGATGAACTCCTTCCACACCCACTGCATGCCGCCCGGGTGCATGCTGACCGGTCCATGCGCGACGTCGTTGAACACCTTGCGGCCGATCTTCTTCCACTTCTCGGATTTCTCGCCGCGATAATCGCCGTCGCCCGCCAGCAACCAGGCCACAGCGCTGCCGCTCCATCGGGCGACCATGTAGCGGGCCAAGAGCGCGGCTTGATCGTCGGGGAGCGAATTGCCGGGATTGATCTTGGGATTCCCGCCACCCGCGATCGCCCACAACAACACCGGCGCGGCGACAAGGCCGGCGCGATTGAGCGCGTCCACCTTTTGGTCCAGGCGCTGGAAAAAAGCGGGGTTGATCGTGATCTTGTCCGATCCGCTGAACGCCGTTTGCTTGTTAATGTCGCCTTCGGGCGAAGCGCGCCATTGCGTGGTCACGAACTGGACGACGCTGAACTTCTGCCGTGTCCGCTCCTTGATGTAATGGTCCCAGTCGGGCCCGCTCGAAAGGAGTGCGCCGTTCCACGCCGTGTCGCCCAGCCAGAAGAACGGCGTGCCGTCAGCGTGCTCGAAGTAACGGCCGTCGTTGGCCACGCGGATCGGGCCGTGCAAGGCCAGGGCGTTGTTCGTGCGCGCGGCGGTCGCAGTGAACTCGCCGGTTTGCCCGTGGAGACCTTTGTTTCCTTTGTCCGAGCAGGTTGTCTCGAACTTCCACTTGCCGGAGCCGGTCGGCAGGAAGCGCACCCGCCAGGCCTTGCCGCCATCCCAGAAGCCGGGGACGGTGGATCTCTCGCCTTGAGGCGAAGTAAACGCGGCAGTCAGCGATGCCTCCTGCGCGGGATTCGCGTAGTCGGTGGCGCTTTCAAACGTGGCTTCGAATCGCTCGTACGTGGCGACCGTCGTGGGCGCCCCGGTGACGCCGGTGGAGGCGATAAGCACCGCTGTGAAAACCGCGGCGGCCGGTGTGAAAACGCGAAGTAAATGTAAACGAAATGGTGGCTTCATATCTAACTCGTTCCGTCAGGTCGGGCGCATATCACAGCAATTTTCGCGGGCTGTCAAACGGGCAGCGGACGGGGTCGCTCAAGGCACTGAGCACAGAGACGAATTCGAGGGCCGCGCTAAAACTGGCCTGCCTTGCCTTCGGTCCTGGGATCAGAGACGCCAGTGAACCCGGATTTGCGCCCGTCGAAGGCGACGGCCTGCGCCACGCCGATGGATTCCACGAGCTTCAGTTTGTGCCCGAGCTTTTCCAACTCGCGGCGGGTTTTCTCGGGCATGGAACGCTCGACCCGCAACTCGTCCGGCAGCCACTGGTGGTGAAAACGCGGCATCGCGAGCGCCTTCCCGGCCGGCATCTCGAAGTCGACAACATAAAGGATCGCCAGCAGCGTTTGGCTGATAATCGTCGGGCCACCCGCGGCGCCGACCGACAGAATGGGCCGGCCGTCGCGCGACACGATGGTCGGGCTCATACTGGACAGCGGCCGTTTGCCTGGGGCGATGGCGTTCGCCTCGGCGCCGACAAGTCCGAAGTAGTTCGGCACTCCCGGCTGAAGCGAGAAATCGTCCATCTCGTTGTTCATCACGATGCCGGTGCCGGGGATGACCACCTTCGAGCCGAAAGAAGTGTTGATGGTCGCGGTGCACGCGACCCAAAAGCCTTCCGCGTCCGCCGCGGAAAAGTGGGTTGTGTGTTTGCCAAACACATCCTCCGTGCTGCCCTGCGGCGTGTTGTGTCCCGGCACCGCCGAAGCGTGCTTGCGGTCGATTTTCGCCGCCAGGCTCGCGGCATATTCCTTTGACACCAGGCCGCGCGGCACCGGCGCGAAATCCGGGTCGCCCAGCCAATGGGCGCGGTCGGCGAACGCCAGCTTCATCGCCTCGGCGACGATGTGGACAAACTCCGGCGACTCCGGCCCGAGCTTCCTCAGGTCGAAGTGTTCCAGGATATTCAGAATCTGGGCGACGTGGACCCCGCCCGAACTTGGCGGCGGGAACCCGACGATGTCGCAGCCACGGTAGGTGGTGCGAACCGGCTCGCGCAGCTTGAACTGGTAGTTCTTGAAGTCGGCAGCCGTAACGAGTCCGGCGTTCGTCTTCATCCACGCCGCCGCGGCGGATGCGAATGGGCCTTCGTAGAACCAGGCCTTGCCTTGGGACGCGATGGATTTGTAGCTCCGCGCCAAATCCGGTTGCGCGAATAAATCGCCTTCGCGCCACGGCGAGCCGTCCACCTTGAGGAACACGGCTTTCGAAGAGTCAAAGCGCCGCAAGTCGTCGGCGTTTTCCTCCAGCCGTTTGGCGAGGGTTCGGGTCACCTGGAACCCATTGGCCGCGAGTTGCGCGGCAGTCTCCAGATGCCGCGCCAGAGGAATGCGCCCATGGGTGCGGCTGGCGTAATCGTATGCGGCCAGCGCCCCAGGCACTGCAATCGCCTGTGCCCCTAATTGGCTCAGTTGTGGATCCACCTTGCCCTCGCGCACGAACATGTCGGCGCTCGCCGTCGCGGGCGCTTGCTCGCGCCCGTCGATCGCGGTTAACGAACCATCCGGCGTACGGATGAGCAGGAAGCAACCGCCGCCCAGGCCCGAATTGTGCGAGTCGACCACCCCCAACGTGAGCGCGGCGGCGATGGTGGCGTCCACCGCGTTGCCGCCGCTGCGCAGGGCTTCAAGGGCCGCTTCCGTCGCCAGCGGATGTACTGTCGCCACAGCCCCGTGCGAAGCCGGCGCCGACACACCGTGAAACAAAGGCAAGACGACGAGAAGGAGGCTCAAGCACCACTTCATGCGGCGAAGGATAACCGAATCGAGCAGACTGCCCAATGGGAATGAATCGGGTGGTCAGGGTCACGGCCTTCCAAGGCGCCTTGACCTCCAACTTTGGACGCGTGATCGGAGCGCCGAGCTCCCGCTCGGCGCGAACCTTGTGAGTTTCAACGAGCCGAGCTGGAGCTCGGCGCTCCACGCAAAATTAGGGAACTATCGGATCGGCCTGCGACCTCACTACAGGGGTAGCGCGCTACGGAAGCAGGAATGGTCGAATGGGCTCTTTGGGCCAAAGAATCGTGTAGTCGTCTTCGTCGACGTGCCGGTAGGCCACCGTCACCAGGTCGATGAGGCTTCGCTCCGTCAGCAGCGGCTTCAACCGGTCGAACGTTCTGGCCGGGCTGCCCGTTGTGATGAAAATGTGGAAGGCGGCATCCCCGGCCTCGTGGCCGTCCACTTCCGCGGAATCTTCCAGGTGTTCAACGAAATCGTCTTCAAGGAGCGTGAGGCGCTCGTGCTGCTCCTCGGACGGAGCGTCAAATTGGAGAACAAGTTGGTAGTCCATCGTGATCTCGGTTGCGTCGACCGGCCGCGTCCGGCCCGCGTCATTCTCGGGTTCTATGTTCTAATACTATATCGTCCGCTCCGTGCGCGGGTTGAAGGGTCTTCTCGCGGGCGGTTCCGCTGCGGCATCTCGCCCCAGTCGAAGTCGGGCCCAAGCCACGGGTGGTCCCAATCTCGCACCTTCGGCGCAGACTGCAACGTCTGCCGGGGGGCCGAAGCTTGACTTCACTCCGGCCCTCCGTAGCCTTGGCGCATGGCAAAGCCCAATGGGTCGACAGCTCGCCTCAAGGCGGTGATGCTCGGTGTCGGTCTCGACTCCGACGGCCACAAACGCGTCACCACGGGGCCGAACTTCGCTCTGGTCGGCGGTTCGCAGGAAACGCATGAAGCGATGACCGAAAAGGCGATCAAGATCAACGAGAAGCTCAAGGAACGCGGCCGGGAACTTCACGAAGTTTCACCTGCTGAATTCGAGGACATCGCCGCCTCCGTTGGGCTTCATCGTCACAAGCCGCGCCGCCCCTAACCTCCGCCCATGCCGCCCACCGCGGAGCCGCATCCCTATCTCTTCCTGGTTGTATTCATCGCCGCCGCCCTGGTGTTTGCAGTGACGCCACTGGCTTTGGCGGCACTCTGGGCGCGTAAATTCTCCCCCGCCAAACCTGGCGCGGACAAGAACGCCACCTACGAATGCGGCCTCGAATCCAAAGGCGACTCAATGATCCGCTTCAAGGCGGAGTATTATCTGTACGGCATTCTCTTTCTCATCTTCGACGTGGAAACGGTGTTTCTCCTGCCATTCGCCGTGGCGTTTACGGGTCTCTCCGTGGGCGCGTTCCTGGCGATGATGGTATTCATCCTCCTGCTGGTCGAGGGACTGGCGTGGGCGTGGATGAAGGGATTGCTGACGTGGCGCTAGGTTTAAGCTCAAAGTTCAAAGCTCAAAGTTCAAGAGAAGCTCCAAATCACAAGATTCAAGCTCCAGAACCCGTGCGACAATCCGGGCTTGGAGCTTGGGAGTTGAAGCTTATTTTTGAATTTTGAGCTTTGAACTTTGAGCTTCAGCGTCAAGCGCGCTCCATATACTTCCCCGTCCTCGTGTCCACCTTGATCCGTTCGCCGGTCTTGATGAACAGAGGGGCCTGAACAATGACGCCTGTTTCCAGCGTGATCGATTTCTGCACGTTGTTCGCCGAATCGCCGCGCACGCCTTCCGGCGCGTCGGTCACCTTCAGCACCACGCTCGGGGGCAATTCAATCGTCACGGCCTTGTCCTCGACGAATGTCATCGTTACGGAGCCGTTCTCGACGAGGTAATCTTTCCCCTCGCCGACCAAATCCGGCGTCAGGTTCACGGTTTCAAACGTCTCAGGGTCGCTGAACACGAAGTCCTCGCCGTCCTTGTAGGAAAACTCCATGCGCCGGGTGATCATCGGGACGACCTCGATTTTCTCGGTCGAGCTGAAGCGCAGGTCGGAGCTCTTGCCGGTGCGGATGCTGCGGAGCGTGGCTTGGACGAAGGCCCGGAGGTTACCCGGCGTGCGGTGTTGCACGTCCAGGACGACAGCGACATCGCCATTGTGGAGAATGGCCATGCCTCTGCGAAGATCGTTTGCTGCTGCCATAAAATGACTTCTCCCACGCAGCCGATGCTCCGGCCGCAGCGGGGAGCGGAGAAGGTAGCCAAGGATCGGCCCTTTGCAAGCATGGAGTTTGAGGTATCGAACAAGCGCTGAACTCGGCGCGTCGAAGCTCGACGTATGAGAATCCTCCGATTTCCCGTTTCAGCTGCACTATTCTACGTCACAACCTTTCTCAGCCTCGCCACGACATTCGCCGCCGACCCCAAGTCGCCTGCAACACAAGGGGTTAAAAACGTCGGTGTGGAAGAGTTCGATAAACTGCGCGCGGACAAAAAGAACGTCGTTCTCGACGTGCGCACAGCCAAAGAGTTCGCCGCCGGACACATTGCCGGCGCGGTGAACATTGACTGGAACGGCCCCGACTTCGAGAAACAGGTCGCCGCGCTGGACAAAAGCAAGACCTACCTCGTCCATTGCGCCGTCGGCGGCCGCAGCGCCAAGGCTTGTGCCCTGATGAACGGCAAGCTCAAGTTCACGGGTTGCTACAACCTGGAAGGCGGAATGACGGCCTGGCAGAAGGCAGGTAAGCCGGTGGAAAAATGAGTAGACGCATCACGGTCATGTCGAAGTTCGGCTTTCTTGCATTCCTGGGCCTCCTGGCAATTGCCACTTCGCAATCGGGCTGTGTGACTGCCTGCGGACCGGGTCGCTGCCCGCCGCGCCAAAAAGTGCGGCTGGTCACTGACTCTCCGACGAACTACACGATTCGAGTCTCTCCCACTCATCGATATTCCGATGAGGCAGTAGACACATCGGTCGGTGGCGATGGACATGTGGAATTCGACGTCCCCGTCTACACCCCGCACTGCAAGCAGTATCTCTTTGGCGTAATCCGGCTCAACCCGGACGGCAGGCCCGAAGCCGAGCGGCGCATCCGTGTCATGCAAGGCGAGAAGACGATTCGCAAAATGTCTGTGGACGACATTGCGAAGTTGCCGAAGGACGAGGGCGGTTTCTACACTTTGAAGCTCAGGTCGTGAACTGCACCACTGCGGCTGGGATCGTGCCGCGCCGTTCAAGGTTCAAAACCCCGAAGGGGTTTCATCCTCAGCCCAGGGTTGCCGCGCCGTGCGCGGCTACACCCGCCATGTTCGTCTACCCGGAAGGGGTTGCGTCGGGGAGCGGGAGGATGCCTCGCGTGGTGCAACCGCGTTGGGATTGATGGATTCATTTGGGACACGCACCCAGGGTAGCTCGCTCCTCGCAACCCTGGGCTGAGTGATGGAATCCCTTCGGGTTCCCCGCTCGCCTGCTGGAACGCGGGAACGACGGCCATTGTTCGCCAACGAACAATGGCGCATTATCGCGCCGACGAGGTTCTGCACCCGGCCTCTCAACTTCAAGCTATCCCCAGCCTCACCCGAAGTCTACCTTCAGCCGAAGATCGACCCATGGCCGATGCCTTTCAATTCGTCCTCAACGGACGCCCGGTGCGGGTGGAAGGGACTTCGCCCAATACCACGCTGCTGGAGTTCCTGCGCGCCCGCAGGCTGACCGGCTCGAAGGAAGGCTGCGCCGAGGGCGATTGCGGCGCATGTTCGGTGGCGGTCTTGCAACGTCCTCCCTCTCCTCCCTCTCCCCCAGCGGGGGAGAGGGCTGGGGTGAGGGGGCCGGCCGGGGCACTAGCGAACGACGTACCCACTCACCCTCTCACCCAAGAGGGAGAGGGGATCCCCCCTGTCGCCGACGCTGCCCCGCAATGGCGCGCCGTGAATAGTTGCTTGTTGCCGGTCGCTTGCCTGGCAGGCAGTGAAGTTATCACCGTGGAAGGCGTAGCCGAGCGCGGCGGATTGCATCCGGTTCAGCGCTGTCTGGTCGAACATCACGGCTCACAGTGCGGTTACTGCACGCCCGGCATCGTGATGGCCCTGTTCGAAGCGTTCCATCGCTCCGACCTCAAGGAACCGTGGCAACTCGAAGACCAGCTTTGCGGAAACCTGTGCCGTTGCACGGGCTACCGGCCGATTCGCGACGCCGCCAGTCGGGCACTTGCCCAGGCCGCCAACGATGGAGCGTCGCACCGTTCTCCTTGCGAGGTCGCCCCGACCGAACAGCCCGACGAATATTGTGCCGGCGAGGAAAGCTTCCACCGACCCACGTCTCTCGAGGCGCTGTCCAAACTCCTTAAGCGTGCCCCCGAAGCACGTCTGATTGCAGGCGGCACGGAGCTTGGGCTCGACCTCACCAAGCGGTTCCAGAGATTTCCCACGCTCATCGCCCTCGACGGGATTCCGGAACTCACCACGGTCTGCGAAGAAGGAGACTCATGGCGCATCGGTGCCGCCGTACCCCTCACGGTCCTGGAGGACAAGCTTGGCGAAGAGTATCCCGCGCTGCGTTCGATGCTTCGGTTGTTTGGCTCGCGGCAGATTCGCAATCGAGCCACGCTGGGCGGCAACCTCGCCACCGCTTCGCCCATCGGCGACGCCGCGCCGCTACTGATGGCGTTTGGAGCTCAAGTCGTGCTCGGAGGGCGCAGGCAGCGGCAGATTTCGATTGATAAACTCTTCACCGGTTACCGCAAGACCTGTCTCCAGCCCGGCGAGATCATCGCCGCGGTGCTGCTTCCACGCGGACCTGCCTGCCCCGGACGTCGCCGGTTGAGTGCCTTCTACAAAGTCTCCAAGCGCCGCGAAATGGACATCGCCACGGTCGCCGGCGCGTTCGTGGTGGAACTGGACGAACACGACTGCGTGAAACACGCGCGCCTGGCATTCGGCGGCGTCGCGCCAACTCCGATTCGCGCTCTGCGAACGGAGCGACTGCTCCTGAACAAGAAATGGAACGAACGCACACTGGCCCGGGTAATGAAGCCCCTCGCAGAGGAATTCGAGCCGATTTCCGACGTGCGGGGCAGCGCGGAATTCCGGCGTAGGCTGGTCGCGAGCTTGTTCGAAAAGTTTTTCAACGAGAGTAGGAAAGACTTTTCTGGCGGAAGCCAAGGGGATGTCTCTTTTTCCCGCGCGTCGGCCCTTTTCCAGAGGGAAACCGGGACTTCGCTCAATGCAGCTGCGACCGTGACGTCGCAGGATGGCGAAGACGCTGGTTGGATGTCGGAATCGGGTGCCTCGCGGGATGGCAATCGAGCCCGCGACCTCACGGTCGCAGCTACTCCCCACGAATCAGCGCATCTCCACGTCACGGGTGAAGCGAATTACACCGACGACCTCACCGCAGGCCAGGCAATGCTCGAAGTCTGGCCTGTTTGTTCGCCACACGCCCACGCGCGGCTTGTGAGACGCGGTGCGGCAGCTGCGCGCAGGATGCCGGGGATTCGCGCCGTCCTGCTCGCCGAAGACGTCCCCGGCGTGAACGACACCGGTGTCGTGAAGAAGGACGAGCCCTTGCTCGCAAATCAAGAAGTCCGGTTTCACGGGCAAATTGTCGCGCTGGTCGTCGGCGACTCCCTGGACGAGTGCTGGCGAGCGGCCGAGCAAGTGCTAATCGAATACGAACCATTGCCCGCCATCTTCAGCATCGAGCAGGCGATTGCGGCGCAGAGCTTCCACAACGAACCGAACTTCATACGTCGCGGGGACGTCGCCGCGGTCCTGGCCAGCGCGCCGCACCGCCTCGAGGGGGAATTGGCGATTGGCGGACAGGACCACTTCTATCTCGAAACGCAGGCCGCCTTTGCGCAACCCGGGGAGGGCGGCACGATGCGCGTCGTCTCTTCCACCCAACATCCCTCCGAAGTGCAAGGAATTGTCGCCGATGTCCTCGATGTGCCGGCGGCCCGAGTGATCGTCGAAGTGCCCCGCGTGGGCGGCGGTTTCGGCGGCAAGGAAACGCAGGCCGCGGCGCCCGCGGCGCTGGCTGCGCTCGCTGCGCACAAAACCGGCCGCGCCGTGCGCGTGCGCTTCAATCGCGACCAGGACATGGCGCTCACCGGCAAGCGCCATCCTTTCCTTGCGAAGTTCCAGGTCGGTTTCGACGCGCAAGGCCTCCTGCTCGCAGTGAAGGCCGAACTGTTCTCCAACGGCGGTTGGTCGCTCGACCTGTCGCAGGCCGTCACGGACCGCGCCCTGCTGCACCTGGACAACGCCTACTACATCCCGCACGTCGAATTCCGCGGGCAGGTGGCCAGGACAAATCTCCCCTCCAACACCGCGTTCCGCGGCTTCGGGGGGCCGCAGGGGATGTTAATCATCGAGGAGATTCTGGACCGCGTCGCCCGCCGGCTCGGCTTGCAGCCCGAGGTTGTCCGCGAGCGCAATCTTTACCGCGGCACCGGCGAGACGAACACCGCACCCTACGGGCAGGAGATAGGCGACACGCGGCTGCGCACGGTGTGGGAAGAACTCAAGCATTTCAGCGACTTTGAGTCGCGCCGCGCCGCACTGGCGCAGTGGAACGCCGCCAATCCGCACTGCAAACGCGGGCTGGCAATCACACCGGTGAAGTTCGGTATTTCGTTCACGGTGACGCAACTCAACCAGGCCGGAGCCCTTGTGCTCATCTACCAGGACGGCTCCGTGCAAGTGAACCACGGCGGCATCGAAATGGGACAGGGCATTCACACGAACATTCTTGCCATCGCTGCGCGCGAACTCGGTGTTGCGCCGGAACGCATCCGCGTGATGCCGACGAGCACCGCCAAGGTGCCCAATACATCCGCCACTGCGGCCTCGGCCGGCACGGACCTCAACGGCGCGGCAGTGCAGAACGCGTGCTCGGCGCTTCTCGAGCGGCTGCGGCCCATCGCGGCGCGGTTGCTCACGTCCGCTCTGGGTAGCGAACCACGAGCAGAGGAAATCTGCTTCGAAGAGGATTCTGTATTCGTCCCGCACCATCGGCAGGACCGTGTGCCATTTGCACAAGTCGTGCAGCGAGCTTGCGCGGAGCGCGTGAGTCTCGCGGCCACTGGCTATTACCGCACGCCAGGCATCGCGTGGGACCGCGCCGTCGGCAAAGGCCGGCCCTTCCACTACTTCGCCAACGGCGCCGCCGTCAGCGAGGTCGAAGTCGACAGCTTCACCGGCATGCTTCAGGTGTTGCGAGTGGACATCCTCCAGGACTGTGGCGATGCCATCAACACAGGTGTCAATCGCGGTCAAATCGAAGGCGGCTTCGTACAAGGCATGGGCTGGCTGACCTGCGAAGAATTGAAATGGGATGCCGACGGCCGGCTGCTGACACACTCGCCGGACACTTACAAAATCCCGTCCTTCGGCGATGCGCCACGCGAGTTCCGAGTGAGCTTCATGGCGGGTGCCACTCAGCCGAACGTCATCCACGGCAGCAAAGCCGTTGGCGAACCGCCGCTTATGCTAGCCCTCTCTGTGCGCGAGGCCATTCGCGATGCCATCGGAGCGTTCGGCGCGGCGCCGGGCGAAATTGCCCTCCCCTGCCCCGCCACAAGCGAGGCAATCTTTATGGCCGTCCAACGGCAAAGACAGCGTGCAGCGGACTCCGCGCTCGCGAAACGATCCAGTCGGCGCAGTGCTGCGATCACCCAACCTCAGCGATGAGGCTGTGCGCCCATCGGCAGTTGGGGTGATTGCCAAAAGTCATTTCCGAAATGGTGGGCGACGCCCTGCCGGGCGCCGCGGCAAACAGGCAGGTTTGCCCCGCCAATTTCGGAAATGGCTTTGGCAGTCTAAAGTTTGCGAAGTCGAAAATATCCTTGGGAAGCACCCGCTTCCAAAGTCACCGAGAACTTATTGGCAACGGTCTCCACGCTATTCGTGACGCTGTCCCAATTGTTCGCGGCCAATTTGGCGGCTGTCTCCAGCGCGTATCCCGTCGCCGCAGTGGACCAGGAGACTGTGACCTGGGAACCGCTCTGCGCGATCTCCAATGTGGGCCCGGGTCGGACCGTGAGATTCGAAATGTCGATGTACCACGCGTGTCCGCCCAGCCAGGCAGTCGTTCCGTCCCAGATCACGCCCCCGTTACTGGACGCGGAGAAATTCCAATCAAAGCCGTATTGGGTCCCTGTCGGCTGGAGCTCCCGCAGGTAGTCGCCCCTGAAAACATAGCTGCCGTCCGTACGCCGCGCGCCGAACGAACTGCGCACGGTCAGCGGAAAAGGCGCCCCGCCTTCCAGCACCGCATCCGAAATGACTGCCGTGAGTGACGGCGTGTTGGCATCCAAATTCAGCGTCACGATCGCGGACATGGGTACAATTCGAGTTTCATTGGTCACGCGGTCGCCGCTCTCCATGACGGTCGCGCCCGGCAAGGTTTGATAAACGCCGGATTTGAGCGCGCCAGAGGCCGGGGATACCAAAAGCCCGATGAACAGGGCATACGCGAATGATTGAGTGAGTCCTCGTTTCATTGGAATTCTCCTATCCTGTTAGTTGTTGATTTTTGCGATGTTTCACAGCCACAGGCGCCGGCATGAAGAAGGCCGTTATGTCGCGCACCCAGACTGCGGCGGCACTTCGAATCGCAGTGGCTGTCATAGATCCCGATGCGATATCCGCCATCAAGGTGACAGACTTTTTGCACTGTCGGAATGCCGCGAGCCACGAACCATTTGCAGCTGCCGTCGTCAGTGAAGGAACAACAAGCAACCAAGCCGTCTGCCAAGGGAGAATACGAATATTGGCCGGCCAAGTCCGAATTCAGCCTGACCCGCTTCATTGACACGGAGCTTAGGCAGGTTCGGCTCCGAATGGCAAGCAACGCGATTTGGACGACGGAGCTCCCAAAGCCAGAACAACCGTCGCTTCGCCGGCCGCGGGGCAAGGCCCATCTCCACGACACAACGATCCCCGGTGAATCGCGGCCAGTAGCAGCAGTGGGAAGTGGAAGTTCACTCCTTCCTATTGGTTGCCACATTTCCGTATCGCACATGCTTTGCGGACATCCTCCAGAACTTCGCGCGCTTCGTCGTAGTCTGGATTCAATTTGAGGGCTCTTTCAAGCCGCTCCGCAGCATCCTCTAGACGACCCAGTGTCCGCAAGTTCAACGCCAGGTTGAGCAGTACCTCGTCATGATCTCCAGGAACAGCCAGGCCATTGTGGAGAACCTGTATCGCGTCTTCAAATTTCTCCTGATTGGCGAGAGCTCCTGCCAAGTACACCCACGTTACTGTTGTGCCCGGCTTGAGATCAACCGCCGTTCGGAATGCGGCCTCTGCTTCCGCATATCGCCCAGCCTCACTCAGCGTCTCTCCCAAGAAGAGAAAGACTAGCCAGCTTTTGGACTCAGGTACTGGCTTGTTAGAAAGGAGCTCGTATATGGAGAGCGCTTCAGAGCGACGGCCAACGCGCCGCAAAGCGTCCGCATAATCATACAATGCCCTGGGGCTGGCAGAGCCAATCGAATGATTTGCTTCAAAGCGTGCAATTTCCTCAGCGGGTCCTCGCTCTGTGGGCTCTGTACTGCGACTAATGTTCATAGTCATTCCAAGTCTACATCATAATTAAACTCTTTTGCGCACCTCTCGCTTTTGCTCTTGCTTTCAACATCTGCGTGCCTAGGTCGGCTCTTGCAACCATCCCACTCTGACCTATTATCCTGGATAGCTTTCCCCCTGTCTCTGCCGCATCCTTCAATCTTCACGCCTGTCCATCAACCGGCAGATTCCGATTACAGGTGACGCCGTAAGAACCGACCCGTATGCGAATGCCGGACCTTCGCCACCTCCTCGGGAGCCCCTTCCATCACGATGCGCCCTCCCGCTTCGCCTCCCTCAGGGCCGAGATCGATCACCCAGTCGGCCTCGGCGATGATGTCGAGGTTGTGCTCGATGACAATGACGCTGTGTCCGGAATCGACCAACCGCTGGAGCACTTCCACCAACCGACGCACGTCGGCGATGTGGAGGCCGATGGTGGGTTCCTCGAGCAGAAACAGGCTGCGCTTCTGGCGGGGATCGCGCTCATCGAACAATTCGAGGTGCGGCCGAAGTCCGGCCAGCAAGTGGGTCACCAGTTTCACGCGTTGCGCTTCGCCGCCGCTCAAGGTGGGACTGGTCTGGCCGAGCTTGAGGTAGTCCAGTCCCGTGTCGTGCAGCGCCTGTAGCGGGCGCAGAATTTTCGAGTGAGCGGCGAAAAAGCCGATGGCTTCCTCCACGCTCAAGTCGAGCACCTGGGCGATGTTCCTGCCGGCATATTCGATGTCCAAAGTTTCCCGCCCGAAGCGGGAGCCGCCACAGGTTTCGCACTTCACGAAGGCAGGCGGCAGAAAGTTCATCTCCAGTTTGATCACTCCAGAGCCTTCGCACTCCGGGCAACGGCCCTGCGCGCTGTTGAAGCTGAACCGGCTGGCGCTGTAGCCCCGCATCCGTGCTTCGGGCGTTTGGGAGAACAGGGCGCGAATTTCGTCGAAGAAACCGACGTACGTCGCCGGAGTCGAACGGGGCGTGCGGCCGATGGGCGATTGGTCCACTTCGTAGACGGCCTTGAGAGAGTCGTGGCCGGTCACGCGGAGGGGGCTTCGGGTTTCGGGTTTTCGCCGCGCCAAAGCGGCTTCGGCGGCGCGGGCGGATTTCGGTTTTCGAGCTTTCAGGGCGGTTTCGAGCGTCGGCAGCAGGCACTCGCGGATCAGCGTGCTCTTGCCCGAACCGCTCACGCCGGTGACGACCACCAATCGATTCAGCGGAAAGCGGACCGTGACGTCCTTGAGGTTATTCGTGCTGGCGTGCTGGAGCGTCAGCCAACCGTTCGTAGCAGCCGACGTAAGAAGGCTCTGATCTCTTTCAAGGCCGCGCCTTCGCGCAAATGTAGACGTGCGCCTCCTTACGTCGGCTGCTACGAGGATGGGACGCCGCTCTCCCCGCGTTGGATAGCGCTTGGTCTCCTGCGCCCGCAGACACTGGCCGGTCACCGACTCCTCATGCTCCATCAATTCAGCCAACGTCCCTCCGGCCACGAGCCGGCCGCCATGCACGCCGGCGCCGGGCCCCAGATCGATGACGTAGTCGGCGCGGCGCATCGTCTCCTCATCGTGCTCGACGACGACGAGCGAATTACCACGCGACTGGAGTTGGTGCAAAGCGCCGAGCAATTGCTCGTTGTCGCGCGGATGCAAGCCGATGGTCGGCTCGTCCAGGATGTAGAGCACGCCACTGAGGTTCGAGCCGAGTTGGGCCGCCAGCCGGATGCGTTGCGCCTCGCCGCCGGAGAGAGTCGTCACGCCGCGCCCCAGCTGGAGATAGCCGAGGCCGACTTCGTCCAGAAACCGCAACCGCTCGCAAATCTCGGGCAGGATGTCGCGCGCGATGGCGGCTTCCCGGCCTTTGAATCTGAGCTTGCGAAACAAGGCGTGCGCGGCCGCGACGGAAAGCGCGGAGAAATCCTCAATCGTCGGAGCCGCTGCATTTTGAATCTTGAATCTTGAATTGTGAATTGAGGCCAGCCGCACCGCCCGCGCCTCCGGCCTCAGCCGGGCGCCGTGACACTCGGGGCAGACTTCGCGTTCATTGGCCCAGCTCCACCAGCTCTCCTCGACGGCGTCGGCGTTGGCGCCGCGTTCGACCTCGGGAAGGTAAAACAATTCGCCAAAGCCGCGGCATTTGGGGCACCAGCCTTGCGCGGAGTTGTAGGAAAAATTCTTCGGATCGAGCGGCGCGAAGGAACGGCCGCATTTCGGACAGGCCCGCTCGGTTGAGTGAAGGGTCAGCGCTCCGTGGTTGTCGAGGGCGAAGAGCGTGCCTTTGCCGAGGTTGAGGGCCTCCGAGATCAACTCATCGGGAGTGCGCGCCGGCTGACCCGCAGGAGCGGAGGACGCGGCTGCGGGCGTTGAACTTGCCGGTGCCTTTCGCCGCCGCAACGGACCACGGCTCTGGAGAGCCGCGCCCCGTTTCCGGTCGAGCACGCCGACCACGATCTCCACGTCGTGCTCTTTGAAGCGATCCAGGTGGAACGGTTTGCTCGTATCGTAGAGTTTCCCGTCGGCGCGAATCTCCTCGTAGCCGTGGCGGGCAGCCCACTGGGCGACATCGGTGTGGAAGCCTTTGCGGTTGCGGACGACTGGGGCGAGCAGCAAAAGGTCGCCGCGTTTCCTGAGTTCCTTCTGAAGCCCGGCGGAGAGGGCGTCGCGCGTCCGGGCTTCGACCGGGAGCTGGCACTGCGGACAATGCTGCGTGCCGAGCCGCGCGAAGAGCAGGCGAAGGAAATGATAAACCTCCGTCACGGTCGCCACGGTGCTTTTGCCGCCGCCGCGTGTCGTGCGTTGCTCGATGCTGACGGTGGGTGGCAGGCCGGTAATGAGATCGACGTCCGGCCGGGCGAGTTGCTCAACGAACTGCCGCGCATAAGTGTTCATCGAGTCGAGGAACCGGCGCTGGCCCTCGGCGAACAGCAGGTCGAACGCCAGCGTGCTCTTTCCGCTGCCGCTCACGCCAGTGACGACCACAAATTTGCCGCGCGGAATTTCGAGGCTAAGGTTCTTGAGGTTGTGCTCGCGGGCGCCCTGGACGCTGATGGCGCCAGTCTCGGACGCAGTTGCGGCAATTCCATTTTGCACGGGAAGATACTTAGCACGCACTGGGCGACAGGCAAAACGGTTTGTGGGGCTCGCTTTATTTATTAGCCGGATTTACCCGGATTTACCCGGATTTACTCGGATTTACCCGGAGAGAATCGGATGCGGAGGAGCGAATTGTTGTGCGAGAGGTCGCGCAAGCCCGACTCGACTTGACTTGGCTTGACTGGGCTGGCCTGGGTTGCCCGGAACCTGGTTCTCGTCCACCCGACTGTTGGATCTAGAGTGATTGCCAAAAGTCATTTTCGAAATGGTGGGCGGCGCCCTGCTGGGCGCCGCGGCAAACCGGCAGGTTTGCCCCACCATTTCGGAAATGACTTTTGGCAACCAGTCTAGCGCCATTCATACTCATACCCCAGCGTAAGCACACTTTGAGACCGAGGTGTTAGCGCCAAACGAGCGAAACGAGCGAAACGAGCGAGGATTTTCCGTTCCGGGCCGATTTTTTGCGTTCCGGACAAGTTTTTCCCGCAAAAGCGGCGAGTCGTTGTTGCATGAAAGGATCCCGGCACGCGGCAAGCTATAAGTGTTTCTGGCGCTTTACCGCTCCGCGACCCGCACGTATTCTCGGGCTCTACCCATTTAGAAAAATCAAGCGCCCATGCCCGAACTCCTCGACCGTCGTCGATTTCTAACCTTCGCTGCACTCGGCGCGCTGGCCAGCGGGATTTCGTGCCAACGCTTCACCGGCCCTCGCAGCCGGGCGACGTCGCGCCAGGCCCAATTGTTCTTCACGTCGCAAGGCAAGACCGGCGTCATGAACGCTGATGGTTCCGATCTGCGCTATTTCCAATTCGACGTGCCCAACCAAGCAACGTGGCAACCGGGCCCGGCATTTTCGGACGGACGGCGCGTCATCTTCCTCAGCATGGAGCCGCGGCGCGACGGGCCGGGCCGGCCCTTCGAGGAGTATTATACACAGACGCCCACGCACCTCTGGATTTACGACCTCGACAAGGATTCTCTCAGCGAGATCGCGACGCGCGAGCGCCTTGCGGTATTTTACACACCGGCGCTGCTCGTGAGCCAAGAACGCATCCTCGTGCAGGTGGTGCGCAACAAAGTCGGGCAGCTTTTCAGCATGAACCTCGATGGGACGGATGCACGCGAGTTCACGCGTGCCGGCGAAGGGTTGCCCTACGGCCTGAGCCGGAGTCCCGATGGCCGACGCGTGGCCTACCACCTCGCCAGTCCGCACGGCTACGAAATCTGGACGTGCGATATCGATGGCGCCAACCGCGTGCGCGTCGCCGGCCATTCCGATCATCTTTACTTCGGAACGAGCTGGTCACCGGACGGACAGTGGATCCTCTACCAGGATTGCCACTTCAAGCGCGACCCAGCGCACGACTGGTCGGACCTCTGCATCGGGCGTCCCGACGGCTCGGAACACCGGACGCTAACCAGCGGCCAACTGCACTGGTTTGGCGCCACCTATGGCCCTCCGCAAAACCGCGGCGGCGGCTCGAACATGCCAATGTGGACGCGCGCCGGCTGCATCCTTTTCTCACGCAAGCTCGCAGGCTCAAAAGTTCCTTGGGAATTCCAACCCCAGCGCCCGGACACCGACCATTTCAATCGCGACTTCAAACCGGAACTCGCTCGCGGCGGCACCGAAATCTGCAGCCTGGATCCGCGCGATGGTGCGGTAACGCGCCTCACGCAAAACGAGCCGCCGGCCTGGGACTTTCGCGCGACTGAATCGCCGGACGGCAAACACATTGTCTTCTGCCGTGCCAAAACCGGAGGTGTGCCGTCGATTTGGGTGGTGGAATCCGGCGGTGGCCGCCCGCGCTTGCTCACGCGGGGCATTGAGGACAAAGGGGCAGACCATCCACGCTGGGTCGCATGATTCGTGTGCTGGTGCTCACCGTGCCCACGGCGATACGATCACTTCAAAGTCTTCAAATACGCGAACAGGTCGGACACCTGGCCGGGCGGTAATGTATCCAGCAGGCCCTCGGGCATCAGGCTCTTCTTCGTGAATCCGGCTTTGCGCACGTCCTTCTGAGCAATGCGCATGTCCTCCACGTTCGCGCGGCGGAGGATGAGGGCTTCCGCGTCCTGCGAAACAAGAATGCCATCGAGCACGTCGCCGTCCTTCAACTCGACACGGTAGTCTCGGTAGCCGGGTTCCATGGCGGCGTTGGGTGTCACGATGTTCCGCAGCAGCGCATCGACGCCCAGCGCGCCCGCGCCGCTCAACACAGGGCCGACTTGGCCGCCCTGCCCGCTGACGTTGTGGCAACTCTGGCAAAGCGAGGCAAAGAGCACCTTGCCGCTCGCGACATCGCCAGCCTTGTTCGCCAGCTTACGAAGTCGCGTAAACTTTTCGGCCAGCGCCAGCGATTCCTTCTCGGTGAGCAACGGCGGAAAGTCTGAGGTTTTCAGGACCTTCGCGCCGCCGTGAAGCTTGCCCCAATTCGTGCCCGTGTAGAGCCCCACGAGGCCCGCGGGAGTTTCGAAATCCGCATTTTGACTCCTGGGATCGTAAGTTCGATCGAAATCCTCGCGGAGTTGTTCGTCGGAGCGGACGCGGTCCCAGACGCGAAATTCGCTGAGCCAGCCCGCTGTGCCTTTGGCCGGAGCGGTCCAGCCGATGCGCAGGTGCTCGAACTTGGTTTTCACCGGCGTGCCCTGCTCGGTGTCCAGTTCGCCGTTGAGGAAGAGGCGGAACTGACCCTTGGCATCGCGCGTGACGGCGACATGCGTCCACGCATCAGGGATGACTTTTTTCTTCGCGATGATTGCGTCGTGTAATCCCGCTTCGCCGACCCAGACGCGGAACTGCCCGCCGAAGAAGTTCATGTCCAGCACGCCGGGCGCACCAAGAATACCGTCGTTGTTGTCGATCCCGGGATCCAGCTTCACCCAGGTTTCGACCGTGAAGGGGCCATTGAGCGCGATGTCGGTCTCCGACCAGGCATTGTCATTGCCATCAAGGCGGAGCACAGGGCGGAAGAAGGCGGCCATTTCCTGCAAGAGCGCAGCGAGTTCCGGATCATCGCCGAGCACCGCTTGAAGCTTATCGAACGTCGCGCCGTCGAGTTCGTCCTTCCCAATGGTGCCTTCGCGGACCGCTTTGACTGCGGCCTGGGCGCCGAGTTTCGTGCCGCTGAGCGACGCCAGCGCCGTGCGGCGCGAAGGGGCGGACAGGTTCGGATAAAGACTGGCCAGTTGCTGCGGTCCGCGCGCGTCACGCGACGCCGCGAGTGCTCCGATGGCGGCTGCCTGCGCGGCTGCGTCACCCTTCTCCACGAGCTTCGCGAAAAGGTCCACCTTGTCGGACTTGAGTTCGCGCAGCGCATTCAACGCGGCAAGGGACTGCGGCAACAAGACGGCCTTCCTGTCCGGTCCTTCCTTGGGAGACCAGTTCCAGCCGTTCTCGGCCACCTTCGCCAACTCCGGTTCCACAGCAGCGATTTGAAAGGAACTGGCAAGCCTGGCGCCCAACTCCAGTTTCGTCGGTGCTGCACTTGCGAGCAGTAGCCGCGCGGCGTCGACGAGGAGCGGCGTGAGCTTCGCCGCGTCGAGCCTGGTGCGGACTTTCAGCAGCGCCTCAATCGCCGCTGCGCTGGTCGCGGGTTCTTGCAGAATCTTCTTGAGCGCCTCTCCCACGGCCGGTTCCTCCGGAAACTGTGCCAGACGGAGGAATTCCTCCTGCGCGGGCGGGCGGTGAAGTGAAGGCAGTAATGCGGCTACGCGAGCAGCGCTGGCTTGGGGCTCCAACGCGAGCGCCGCAAGCAACCGGTTCTCGACGGGAAGAGACTTGGCCGCCGTCGAATCCAGGAACGCAGCCACCGCCGGAGGCTTTCGCTCAAGCAACAATCGGACCAGGTAGCGCTCGAACTCGCGCTCGTAAGCTTCGCCGGTCTTGATGGTCTTGCCGTTGTGGGTGCTTTTCATCGTCGGACCGTCCATGGGTGCACCCGCAAACTCTGCGCAGAGGGAAACGGCTCGGACGGCGTCAGGCGGAACCGCGGAATCCGCCAGATTCATGGCTTTCCCGACGGCCCGACCAAACGTGCGAATCAACTCTGCACGCACTTCCGGATCGCGCTCGTTCCGCAATGCGTTCAGAGGCTTAAGATCGCCAGGCATGGGATCGCTCAGACTTCCCAGGAAGCGAACAGCTTCACGCCGAATGTTTCGGTTCGCGTCCGCCAGTAGCGGCTTCAAAAGAGCAACGTAGTCGGCACTGTTGTGCCGTTCTTTCCCATCCGCGGCCTCCAGCGCCCACAGCGTCGCGATTCTCTTTGCTGGCGTCTGCGACTTATCGCTGACGATGCGCTTCAGCGTCGGCACCACTTCGCGCATTCCTCGATCTCCCATCGCCTGCCAGGCCATGTGGCTCTGTTGGAGGGAAGGGCCGCCGAGCCTGGTGACCAATTCGTCGCCGGAGAGCTTCAGGAAGTCAGGCACCGGAAAGGGCGTTTGGTCCTTGTGCTTCACGCGCCAGATGCGGCCGCGTTTCTTGTCGCGCTCGGGGTGATTCCGGGGGACTTCGTTGTGCGAGATGATTTTGTTGTACCAGTCCACGATGTAGAGGCAGCCGTCGGGGCCGGTGCGGAGCGCGACGGGGCGGAACCATTCGTCGCTGGATTGCACGAAGTCGGGAAGCTTTTGGTAGCGGAAGCGCGGGCCGTCGGGCGTGATTTTCACGGCCTGGATTTTTCGGACGATGGGGTTGGCGATGTAGAAGATGCCAGCGTAGGGCGCGGGGAAGGTGTTGCGAACCGCCTCACCCCTCACCCCGGCCCTCTCCCCGTTGAGGGGAGAGGGAGCAGCGTCGCTGAGCGCCAGTCCGCTGAGGCCCGTCCCGCCCATGCGGAACTCGCTCGCGGTGCCGGGGAATTCGGGCGCGTAGCTTTTCCATTGGGCGTCGGAGCAGCCAGGGTAATTGGCGTATTCGTGGAAGGGCATGACGGGATAGCCGTAATCGTTCGCTTCCTGAATCCAGGCCTGGCCTTCGCCGTCGAGCACCAGGCCCCAAATGTTGCACGGACCCTGGCTGGTAATCTCGAAGTCCGAGCCGTCGTAGCGGAACTTCGCCATGCGCGTCTGGTCGAACTGTTGCTCCTTGCCGGTCGTGGTGCGGACTTTGCCGTAGTTGAAGGCGCCCTGGGCCATCCAAATCCAGTTGCCCGGCGCGCGGGTAAACTGGTGCGGGAACAAGTGCGAGTCCTGCACGCCGAAACCTGTGAGGATCACTTCGCGCTTGTCCGCGCGGCCGTCGCTATCGGTGTCGCTCAGGAACACGATGTTCGGGCCGTGCTGGACATAGACGCCGTTCTTGTAGGGAAGAATGCCGAGCGGGATGGCAAGTCCGTCCGCGAACACGCGGGGCTTCGCCGAGTAACCTGTGGGCGATTGGGCGTCGCGGTCGAACACGAGCACCTTGTCCTTGGCCTTGCTGGCGTAGAGTTCGTTCGCGGCGGCCGCGTTTTCGTTGGCGTCCACGGGATATTCGAGCGCCGTCATGGTCCAGAGCCGGCCCTGCAAATCCCAATCGACCGCGACGAATTTGCCGACGCTCTCGGACTCGGCGGCGACCAGTTCGATTTCGAAGCCGGGGGCCAGCGTGAACGAAGCGCGTTCCTCCTCCGGCGTGAGCGGCGACGCCTTGGCGCCTTTGCCCGGTTCCGGCGCGCCGATGAATTTCTTCCCCGGCGGCAGTGACGGGAGTTCTTCGATCGAAATATCCTTCACGTGCACGACGGCCTTGCCGCCGCCGTGGATCTGGATGCCGAGTTTGCCCCAGTCGTAGTTCGGAATACTCAGGTCCGGTTCGTGGAAATCGGTTCCCATCACGCCGTTGATCCAGGTCGTCACGCGCGGCCCGTCGGCGCGGATGACGTAATCGTTCCAGTCGTTCACACGCAACGCGGGGCGCAGCGCCTTCATGTCGGACGGGGCCATGACTTTGTTGCGGCGGGACTCATCATAGATGGCGCCGTACCAGTTCGGCTCTCCGAAGTCGCATTGGTAGCCCGCCATCTCGGAATTGTTCGGCACACGCTGGCTGCGGATCTGAAATCCGGAATTGATGAAACCGTTCGTGCCGGTGAGTTTGATTTTGAAGCGGACGATGAAATTCGTGTAGTCGCGGGTGGTGGCCAGGAATTCGTTCTGCTTGACCGTCTCGGTGAGCGAACCACCGGTCAGCGTCCCGTCCTGCACGCGCCAAATCCTGGGGTTGCCTTCCCAACCGGCGAGCGTGCGACCGTCAAAGAGCGAGACGGATTTGCCCCGGGGCGGCGGCGCATCGGCGGCCGCCGAATTGAGAGCCAGCAAGGCCAATGAAACGGCCAGAACGAAGGGAGCGCGCAACGGAGTCATGCTCGGAGGAAAAAGGATTCAACCCCGCTTGTCCACGCCAAAGCCTTCGAAGAATTGGTGCGCGTGGCAGGACTTGAACCTGCACGGCTTTCGCCACTACCACCTCAAAGTAGCGTGTCTGCCAATTCCACCACACGCGCAACCGGGGCCTTACTGAAACAAGCGCCGCGAGGCGGTGCAAGCGGATTTTGCGCAGCAGAGCGTAGGGGTGGGAGCACCTCAGCTTGGGGCAACGTCCGCACGGCTCGATCGGCGGCTACGCAGAAGCGGCTCGCGAGGCCGTTTTGTTTCTCGCTCGGTCTCGATCACTCTGATCGAGCTCACCCGCCAAGATCCTCAGCGAACGTCAACTCAGGCCGGTCCCCATTGTGTGCCACGCCACCGAGCCATTTGTGAGCTTTGTATATGGGATAATAAAGAAGATACAAGGCGCGCTCGCGTCCCTCGGTCTCGACACCGCCTCTTAAGTAAACAAAGTACCTAAGATTTGCCGCAGGAGATAATCCGCATCTTCATCTTCGGCGCAGCTACCTTACGGCCCAGCGGTCGTGGCGGTGCTCGAATCGGGCTTGTCCGTGCCGAACCACTTCACGAGGGTCTGATGGCCCGGCACGTTCCTCCGGACGGGCGTGGGGGCGTCCTCGTCGTCGTCGCTGAGTTTGGAAACGTAAACGGCTTCGTAGGCGCTCTTCCCGCGTACTCCTACAACGAGCGACAAGTCTTTCACTTTCGACTCGGTGGCGCTAGCTGCAGTCGCCGTAGCGGCTGGCGCCGGCGCGGGCGTCCGCCCCCCTGGCGGACGGCTGGCCGAAGTGCGTGTGGAAGTCGGGGGTTTTGGCGCCTCGACTTTGGAGACTTCGCTCACGGCCACGTGCGCGGCAGCCCAGCACAACTCCAACATCTCTTCCTTCACTTCGCCCTTGTAACGGGAGAACTCGGGCACGTGGATTAATACAATCACGCGGTCGTTGCGCATTTCGACGAAGGTCTGGAAATGGCCCCTGCTTGAGGTGGCGGCGCTGGCAGCGGAGGCGAGCCGCCCAAGCTTGCTGCGCCCACGGTAGCGGGGACGGCTCTCGATCTTGAAGTTCTCCCGTTGCACGAGTTCAATCCCTTGGGACAGTTCCTTGGCCACGCGTCCGGCCTCGCCGGTGTTGCCATAGCCCTCATTTTCGCCTTCGGAATCGATCTTATGGTTCGCGGCGTCAAAGACGCTCCAGCCCGGCTCGGAATGCAGCTTGGCGATTTCCTTCTTGTCCCGTTGCGTCGCGACGTACCCGACGATTAGAAAACCGACCACAACGAGCGCGGCGACCCCGTAGCCAGCGATGCGCAGCAAGCCCCAGGCGCCCGCCACCTTTTCCATCGTGCTGGTCTTCTGCTGCGGAAAGGTCTGCTGCGGAAAGGTCGACGCAGGCGTGGAAGCTGCGGCCGCGGGCGCTGGCGAATGAGACGGCGTGCTCACTCGCAACTTGGGGAACGTTGGGGCTGCCGACGCTGTGGGCGCGGCAACGGTCGGTACGGCCGGGGCAGGTGACGCGGCCCCGCTCAATCCCGGCACGGAACTCAGGGGCACCCATTCGGTGCCGCCCTCCGGGCAGACAAGATCCTCTGGGATCATTTGCCCGGCGGCGAGCATTGCGGGGAAGGATTCCTGTGGATACGGACCGTAGGTCGTTCCTTCTCGAGCCATGTAGTAGTTCATGGATTTGAAAGTCTGAACTGCACCAATGCTAGCCATTCACGCCATAACACGCAATCAATTGTTCGGAGCCTGCGGTCGTGCAGGCACATTCATACACTACTCGGAAGCCTTGCCATGTCCTTGAGTCCTACCTTGTTTCTGGCGGTACATTGCCATAGCTCCACGGGGTGGACCACAGCGGGGCGCGAGGCGGTTCAGGCAGTTTGCCGGGGGTCAGTTGCTGCGCCAACGCCAGGCCAGCTTCGAGGAACTGTCGGCCTGCTCCGGGCTCCAGATTGCTGTAGCTGGTGAGGCGCGTTTCGTAACCCCCACCCTGGGAGCCGAGGGCTTCTTCGGTCGGCACGTAGCCCGCGCAACCGTTGGCCAACTCGACAATCCACGTCAGCTTGAAGTTGCTGCGCCGCTTCAGCTCTAGGCCGTACTCGACGAAGTATTCGGCCGGATTCGAAACAAGGACGGCTGGGCCGAGCTGGATGGATTGGACTTCGACCTCCTCTTCGGGCCACTTGGCAAGGAGGGCGTCGAGCAGCACGATCTCCTTCGCGAAAATCCACTCGGTGTAGCCCACTTCTTTCTCCGGTCTCCGAACCAATTCCTGACACCTCTTCAGCCGTTCCGCTGAAGGGATGCGCCGCTTGATCTTCCATACTTTGGAGCGCGCCTCGACAACGCCGCCATTACCGCGCGGGGTGCGGAGCAGGAGTTTCACCGCCTCTGCGCCGATGCTTCCACCGACGCGCCGGGCTTGCTCGTCGCCGCTGCCTTCGGCGTAGGGACTTAGGTTGTCGACCTGGGTGATGTCGCCGCAGGCGCCTTGGAGGAAGACCACGGGCGCTTGCGTATCCAGCGCGCCGCGGATGGTTTTCTCCAGGTAGTAAATCCAATTCGCGCTGAAGCCGGGCGGGCTCGTCGTGGCGTGGCAGGAGAAATTGACCACGACACCCAGCAACGCGCCGTTCGTGCTCCACGCACCGATGACGCCGACCTCCGGATCAATTGGGCCGGCGTACTCCAGGATGCTCGGATTCCCTTTGCCAGGATGCGTGAAGGTCGTGCCGTCCTTCATCCGCAGCCGACGGTTGAAGGAAACCTTGTCCTCGCGTCCGGCCCCGAAACAAAGCCGCGCTTCGGTACGGACGTCATTCGCCGCGCAAACGGCGTCGATGATGCCTTGCTCGAAATGGCGGAGGTAGTCCGGATTCGCGCAGGGAGAATACTTGTAAGCCAGTTCCTGCACAAACTCCGTGGCGTGATCGAATTGGCCGGGCATGACCCATCCGACAGGTCCGGAGGAATGCGAGTGCGACGCCCCTAGCAGCACGTGGTCGCCAGGGATGCCGCATCGTTTGGTAATGGCTTCGCGGACGCGCAGGACCGATTGGCGGTGAATCATCAGCGAGTCCAATCCTACGAGCGCGACGCGGTTCGAGCCGTCGTCGAACACCGCCGCGCGCACCTTGCAAGGATCGTGGATGCTGCGGCCGTATTGCTTGCCGTAGTTGCCCATCATTTCCATGCCGACCTCGGGCGTCACGTCGCGCTCGGCGAAGCCGGCTTTGAAAACGGGGGGAGCGGGGGCCTTGGGCCCAGCCGACCACGCGACTTGGATCCCAAAAGCGGCGGCGAGGGTCAGAACACATGGAATAGCCCGGCAGAAGCGTCTCATGGCCATGCAGTTGGTCGGGAACTTCGCCGGACCATGACAGGGGAGACGTTGCGCTTCAAGTCTTTGGCCGTGGCGAATTTTCTGGCAATTCTGCGTGGCGGATTCCAACCATAACGCCCTAATGAACGTTTGGATCAATGATTACGTGAGCGCGCAAAAGGCGGCGTTGGATTCCATCCCCGTAGACGCCGTCGAGGGCATCATCAGCCTGTTCCGCGATGCGCTCCGGCATGACCGGCAAATTTTCGTTTTCGGCAACGGCGGCAGTGCAGCGAATGCTTCGCACTTTGCGACGGACCTCGGCAAAGGCGCCTCGGACAAGGTTGGCCGGCGGTTCCGCATCCTGTCGCTGAATGACAACGTGAGCTGGTTGAGTGCGCTCGGCAACGATTACTCCTACCAGGACGTTTTCGTTCGGCAACTCATGAACTACGGGCATCGGGGCGACATTGCCTTTGGCATGAGCGTCAGCGGCAGTTCGCCGAATGTCATCCGCGCCATGGAATGGGCGAGGGCCAACGGCCTGAAAACCATCGCGCTCGTGGGCGCCAAGCGGGGCAAATTGGCGAAGATCGCCCAGTACGTCATTGCCATTGATTCGCCCCATTATGGGCGTGTCGAGGACGCGCAGATGGGGATCTGCCACATGATTTGCTACGCGTTCATGGAGCGACCGCAACTCGGCGACGTGTAGCGGTTCTGAGGCGTTCGAATCCTCCGCGCGCTCGCCGGACCCGAACAGCCCGCGATCCAAATCTGGCGAACGTGTTTTCCCTGGATGAACTCCTTCGACCACGAGCTCGAACTTGAGCTGGACGAATTGCGCGCCCAGGGCCTCCATCGCGCATTACGCCAGGTTGCTTCGCCGCAAAGCCCCCAGCTGGTCATCGATGGCCAGACACTCCTGAATTTTTCTTCGAACGATTACCTGGGTCTGGCCACGCATCCCGCACTCGTGGAGGCGGCACGCCGCGCCGCGACCGAGTTTGGCGCCGGCGCCGGCGCTTCCCGGCTCATCTGCGGTTCGCTCGCGCCGCATCACGAATTGGAATCGGCTCTCGCTGAATTCAAGGGCACCGAAGCGGCCCTCACTTTTTCATCCGGTTATTGCACCGCGCTCGGCACAATCCCCGCGCTGGTTGGCAAGGACGACGTCATCATCCTCGACAAGCTCGCGCATGCCTCGCTCATTGACGCCGCGCGGCTTTCGGGCGCGAAGCTGCGCCTCTTCCGGCACAATGATCCCGGTTCGCTTGGAAAGGTTTTGAAATGGGCCGATTCTCGAAAGGCTGGCGTGCGACACGCGCCGCGAAATGCGCGCATTCTCATTGTTACGGAAAGTGTCTTCAGCATGGATGGGGACCTGGCTCCCCTCCGGGAGATCCTCGAGCTCAAGGAACAGCACGGCGCCTGGCTGATGCTCGATGAGGCGCACGCCACCGGCTTGTTTGGCGAACACCGCCGCGGCCTTTTTGAAGCCCAGGAACTGACGGGCCGTGTCGAAGTCCACATGGGCACGCTCGGCAAGGCATTGGGCGCCGCGGGCGGATTCATCGCCGGGTCGCGACCGCTTATCGAGTTGCTCGTCAACCGCGCTCGCAGCTTCATCTTCAGCACCGCCCCTGTCCCTGCGGCCGCCGCGGCTGCGACGTCCGCGGTCCGTCTCATCCAATCCGCCGAAGGCGAGACGCTCCGCACGCGACTCTGGCAGCGGGTCGACGAACTCAAGAACGAACTCATCCACGCCGGGTGGTCCTTGCGGCCTGTGCAAAGCGCCATCGTCCCGCTCCTCGTTGGCGATGAGCGCAAGGCTGTTGAACTGGCCGCCGGGTTGCGCGAAAGCGGGATCTTCATCCCGGCGATTCGCTACCCGAGCGTCGCCCGCGGCGCGGCCCGACTGCGCGTCACTATCACCGCTGCCCACACTTCAGAGCAGATTGCTGCACTGGGGCGCGCCATTCGAAATCCGAAATCTGAAATCTGAAATCTCGAATCTAAAGCCGGCGATGTCCCGGCTCGCTCGCTTGGATCAGGCTTACGTCTGGCACCCATTCACGCAGATGCGCGATTGGCTTCAGCGCGACCCGATTGTCATCGTTTCGGGGCGCGGCGCGGTGCTCCAGGACGCGCGCGGGCGCGAGTATCTCGACGCCAATTCGTCCATCTGGACGAACCTGCACGGCCACGGTCACCCAAAGCTCAACGGCGCCATCACTCGACAGTTGCGCAAGATCGCCCATAGCTCGGCTCTGGGTCTGGCCAATGAGCCCGCGTCGCTACTCGCCGAGAGGCTCCTTGAGATCGCCAATCGCCAATCGGCCGCCGGCCATCCACCTTTATCCAAGGTCTTCTTCTCCGACGACGGCGCGACGGCGATGGAAGTCGCCCTCAAGCTGGCCTACGAGTTCGCCCGGCGCGTCCGTGGCTTGAAACAGCCACGCTTCCTTTCCCTTCGTGGCGCCTACCATGGCGACACGGTCGGCGCCGTCAGCCTCGGGCACATTCCGCGGTTTCACCAGGCTTGGCGCGGGCTGACTTTCAAAACGGACGCGGTGATGGCGCCGTATTGCTACCGATGCCCGTTCAACCGTGCGAAGCCCGAGCGCGCCGATGCTCGCGAGTATCGGCGGTGCAATTGGGAATGCGTCGGCAAGGTCGAGGCACGCTTTGCGAAACAGGCGAAGCCGGGCAATCGCTACGCGGCAATGGTTGTCGAGCCGCTCGTTCAAGGCGCCGCGGGCATCATTGCCCATCCGCAGGGTTGGCTCCGTCGCGTCGCGGAGATTGTGCGCGGACACGAAGCGCAGTTGCTCGCTGACGAAGTGATGACGGGTTTTGGAAGAACCGGAACTAATCTTGAAGACGGGAAAACGGGAACACGGGAAGACGGGCGCGTCCGGTCGTCCCGTTTTCCCGTTTTCCCGGCTTCCCGACTTCTCGCTTCCCATAAGGAAGGCGTGCAGCCCGATTTCATCGCGCTGGCCAAAGGGTTGACCGGCGGTTACCTGCCGATGGCGGCCACGCTGACGACGCAAGAGGTGTTCGACGCATTCCTCGGCGAACCGGAGGAATTCAAGACGTTCTTCCATGGCCACAGCTACACCGCAAATCAGCTCGGCGCCGCCGCTGCGCTCGCCAGCCTTCAGTTGTTGCAAGCCAAATCATCCACAAGCGCCCGAGAGAAGCTGGAAGCTGCGTTGCGCAACGCGCTGAAGTCACTTTGGACGCTGCCGCAGGTCGGAGACATTCGGCAGGTCGGACTCGTCGCGGGGATCGAACTCGTCCGCGACTGGTACACGCGTGCGCCGTTCGCAGTGCGCGAGCGGGTCGGACAACGCGTCTGCGAGGCGATGGCCCGGCGCGGCGTGCTCACGCGCCCGATTGGCGACGTGGTCGTGTTGATGCCCCCGTACTGCACAACCTCGGCGCAGGTCGCGCGGATGGTTGGCGCGCTGCGCGATTCGCTCGAGGAGTTGTTTTCGAGCAAACACACCGCAATTCCTGAGCAGGCGAGGACTGCCCGTGCCAAAGGTCACGCAAAACGAACCGCCCCACCCCTCCGCATGAATCCCCGGTAGGGCCGACCTGCTGGTCGGCCTCGACGCGCGGCAACCTGTCCCTACCGCGGTTCAGGGGTTCAAGGCGCGAAGTAATTGTTGGGAGAATTCTCACCCGGCCTCTCCCGTTAATTAAGGGAGAGGGAGCGCAACAGGCGGCGAGGTGATGGAGGGTCGGACGCGCCGCTTCGCGCGCGGGAGCCACGTACCTACCTCGAAGTTCAATTTGCGACCAGCCCTTGACGGCCCAGCGTCCAAGCCCGACGCTCGGCCGCGATGATTCGACCGTGGACCAAAGTCAGTTCCAAACCACTTGGCGACTACCGCATTTTCACCGTGCGCTCGGACGAGAAAATCTCCCCGCGCACCGGCCAGCGGCATGACTTCTACATCATTGATTGCGTGGACTGGGTGAACGTGCTCGCGGTGACGCCGCAGCAGGAATTGGTCATGGTCGAGCAATTCCGTCACGGCACCAACACCGTCGAACTCGAGATCCCCGGCGGCATCATGGACAAATCCGATGCCTCTGCCGTCGAGACTGCCGTGCGCGAACTGCGCGAGGAAACCGGTTACGCGGGCCGGAACGCCCGCCCGCTGGCCCACGTGTTCGCGAACCCCGCCATCATGAGCAACACGTGCCACACGGTTCTCATCGAGAACTGCTCGCTTCAGCACGAAGTCGAGTGGGACAGCGGGGAGGACATGCTGACGCGCCTTGTGCCCATCGACGAAGTGACGGGGCTTGTGCAATCGGGCCGCATCAAGCACCCGCTGGTCATCGTCGCCTTGTATCACTTCGACCTCTGGAGGCGCGGCGGGAAGAAGTAGCCGGCGAATAAAAGTGCGGATCTCGGCTTGGTGCGAACGATCGCTCTTCCCCGTTCTCACCCCTCACCCCGGCCCTCTCCCCAACGGGCCGGGCGCGGCACGGGGTCGGCCAATTTCGGAAAGTGTGCGTCGCGACTCCCTCTCCCCTCAAAGGGGAGAGGGCCGGGGTGAGGGGTGAGGCGGTTCGCTTGATCTGGCCTGCTCCAAAGATTAAGTAACGTCCCAATTCTCCTTACGTCGGCTATTTCCTCGCTAAGGAACGCAGGCTAAGGTCGACCTTCCAGGTCGTGGGCAAGGAGCACTAGGCCTGTGGCCGTCCCTATTCTCCAATTCCTCTCCTTCAGTTCCACCGTGAGTGCGCCTCGTTCGCTGGTGTAGAAGACAGGAAGTCCGCGCGCCTCAAGGCGTTCGCGCAGCCGATGACTTGCCCGCTTCGTCGCCGGATAAAGCGAATCCGCAACAAGGATCACTTGCGGACGAAGCACGTCCAGCAACCCTTCGGCGAGCGGTTCGCCCTGCGCGGGCATCCCACTCACCACGATGTCCGCGCCAAGCTCCGGATAGCGCGAGAGCAGGGCGTTTTGACCGGGCCGGCCGAGATCCGAGAGCAGCAACAACCGCGTGCCATCAATCTCGGCGTGGAGCACCAGCGCGCCGTCGTCGGCCTGGGGAAATCGATCGGCTTTCTCAGGATGAAGCACCCGCCAGCGTCCAATGCCCGCGCCGCGTTCCAGCGTGCGGACCGGAGCGTGCGTGACTTGAAGCCTCTGATGAAATTCCCGATAGCTCGGCGAACGAAATTCGATCGGCCCCAGCAAGGTCTGGCCAATCCGAAATTGCTCGTGAATGAACCCAGCTCCGCCGACGTGGTGGATGTCGCCGTGTGTCACAGCGAACCCAGCCAACCGGTCGAATCCCTGTGAGCGCAGGAACGGCTTCAGGACGAACTCGGCCGAGTTCCGGTTCCCGCAGTCGATGAGCAAATCATGCTGGGTTCCGGGTGCGTCGACGAAGATCGCTGCGCCGCCCAAGGGAATCACCGTGAGTTTTGTGGCCGAGGGCGCTGTCACTTTCGGCGCCAGCCAGATTACGAAAAGCAACGCCACTCCGCCGGCCGTCCAGACGCGAATTCTCGGTTTCCACAGCCAGCCCGCCATAACCGCGACGAGTACAGCGTAATAAAGGGCGAAAGTGAGAACTCCGGGACTCCCGACATGAAAACAGCCCGCTGGCAGTTGAGCCGCCCACTGGCTGAGTCGTATCATGAGCCACATCGCAAGCCAGGCGGTATGGTTGAACCACTCGGCCACTGCAGGGAGCAGCGCGCCCGCGGCCAGACTCGCCACGTTCGATGCCAGGGCAACGCCGCTCAATGGCACGACGAGCAAGTTGGCCAACAGACTCGCAGGCGTGAACAAGTTGAAATAGGACGCGATGAGCGGAATCGAGCCGAGCCACGCCGCCAGCGAGGTGACGAGCCCTGCCAGCACCCAACCGGCTCCCCGGTGCAGGATCCGCTGCCAGCGCGGGCGCAACTGCGCGGGCAGCAACGGGTCTTCGGCGAGCAATCGTTGTCGGATTCCATCCAGCGCAGGCGTGAACAACACCAAACTGAGCACGACGCAAAAGGAGAGCTGAAAGCCCGCCTGAAACAGCTGGCGCGGCTCCCAAAGCAGAATGAGAAATGCGGCGCTCGCCAGCGAATTCAGCAAATCACTGGGCCGCCTGAGCGACCAGCCGGCGATGATCACGCTCATCATGATCGTCGAACGAATCGCTGAGGCCTGCCATCCCGTGACGCCCGTGTAACACCAGATGAGCGGTATGACGACGGCGCCACAGACGCTGCTCGGCACTTTCGCGGCCCGGAGCACGAGCACGAGCAACCCGGCAATCAAGGCAATATGCAGTCCGCTGATGGCGAACACGTGCATCCTTGAGTTAACATCCCACACAACCGATGTAACTCACTATGAAGACGGCAAAAACAGCATTTTCGTATATCCGATTCTCAACGCCAGAACAGGCCAAAGGGGACTCCCTCAAACGACAGAAGGAAGCATCAGCCAAGTGGTGTAAGCAAAACGGATACACCCTTTCCAATACCGTCTTTTTCGACGCAGGAGTATCGGGTCGGACGGGAAAACATTTAGCCGTTGATAAGGCCGGACGAGCCAAGGGAGAACTCAAACGGTTCCTTCAACTCGTCGAGGATGGGACGATTCAGCCCGGCTCGATTCTCTTGGTCGAAAACTTCGACAGGATTTCCCGGCTTCCACCGGTCGAATCCATGTCGTTGTTTTTGGGCATAATAACCGCCGGAATCGGCATCGTCTTCACTGCCTCTTATGAGCAACGAATCATCACCAAGGAACTGCTCAACAAAGAATCATACGCATTACAGATGGTCATGGGGGAGTGTATCCGGGCATACGAGGAATCCCGTCGGAAGTCGGAAATGGTTACGAAGGCCAAGAAGACCAAACGGGACGAGATTCTCACCGGCAAAGTCGTCACTCACAACAACGTCCCGAAATATTTCACGTTCGATAAGGAGAAAAACAAATATCATCACAACGACAACACCAAGGTTGTGACAGAAATTGTTGATGACTATTTGGCCGGGAATTCTCTCTACTCCATTGCCACTAAATTGAACGAGAAAATGACCCCTCCGTTCCGTTATGGTTCCCAGTGGTCGGCCTGTAGTGTTCGGGCAATTCTTCGGAACAAGGCTTTGATTGGAGAATTCATGGGGAACCCAAAGTTTCTTCCCAAGATTGTCGAAAAGGAAGACTTCGCCCGTGTTCAGGTTCAACTCAACCGGAACAAGGGATTCGCTGGTCAGACCGGAGAGTTGATTAACATTTTTCGTGGTATCTGTTTTTGCACCTGCGGCAAAGCCATGTCGGTTCTCAGCAACTCCAAGGATTATCGGACGAAGAAAAAGTGGAAGCATCCATATCGTTATCTTCGATGTTCCAAAGTTGGAACGGGCAAGAATTGCGACCACCGGAAGGTCATCAAGCTTGAACCAATCGAGGATGAATTCTTCGGAGTTTTCCTCCTTCAAGACCCACGGCAGATGCTTGGGAACACCGACAATGCTGAATTGAAACGTCTGAAGACCCAGCGGACTCAACATCAAGCCAACATCGACCGAATTTCCGACGAGATTTCCACAACTCTTGCGTTGAGCAAAAGGGTCAAATCAAAGATTGCAGAATTCGCCGAAGAGTTCGACCGACTGGAGGCCGAACGTGAAAAGGAAAAGGCATCAATTGACGAGGTGAACCTTCAGATTTCCGCCGTCACGGCTGCCCCCACTGATTTCAAAGACATGAAGAAGTTGTTCAAAAACATCTCATCCAACACCAGGGCTTACGACGATGCCGTCCGTTCGATTAAGGAGGATTTGAAAGACAACGAACTTCGGAAAAAACTAAGAGTTCTGCTGCCGAGTCAGATTGGCAAAATTGTGGTGGATACTGAGAAAGGAACTTGGGTCGTTTACAATCGGAGCGGAGCCAAGCTCTACACCGGACCGTTTGACCACCCATCCACTTACATTACGTCGAAAGCGGCCTAATCCCTGTCTTTCCCTTTTCAGTCGGGAGCCAGTCTTGCCGATAAATTCATTGGCGTCGAAAGGCGCCCACTTGGGGTGGTAGTTTAAAGGTAAAACGCCGGATTTTGAACCCTGAGTTGCGGGTTCGATTCCCGTCTGCTCCAGGTGCATTATTAAAACTCTTCGAGGCCCTTGAAGTCTCCTACAAAAGCTGTGTGAAGCTTCGGCTGGTCACACACAGTTGCTACAGGTGTTCCTGTATGGATGGTGTGGGAAGGTCTGGTTGCTGGGTGGCCCCTTTTTTTAACGTGTGTTTGCCCGTCGCCGAAAAAATCACTGGCATTTATCATTGGATTGAATCGGACCGGAACCGTCTTCCCAGTCGATTCTCAAGCATTCTTCATCAATAGATAATTCCTACGCACGGTGGCGCCGGTTGGTTTCCGTGGATTGGAATGCTTGGATGCCCGGCTTTATAGAAAGGAGCCGGTTCAGTTCTTGGATGGAACAGGGGTGAGGATGAACGGAGCATCCCCGTCTGAAATGCCGGAACCTTTGGATTCATTTCGTCTTCGGGTTGGAATGCCGGATTTCTTTCGTTCGATGTGACGGCGCTGGGCTTCTCGGTGAGCCTCTTGTTTTTGTTCCTCGGTGAGATATTTGACGTGTCTCATTCTTCCTTCCACTCATCACCGGCATTGTCGGGTTCTTCGAGTTCTTCAATCAGTTCCTTGATGCTGTTGAAACCAGCCTCTTCGATGGCTTTCCTCAATAATTCGAGGATGACCTTCCGGCAGAAGGCTTCCAATTCGGCCTGGGTGAATCTCCTTGTCTTCTGGGTCGGTTCGTCCTTCTCAAATGCGTCCACCAGCTCGTCAATCAAGGCATTGGTCGATTTTCCCTCGGCAACGTGGAATTCAAACGGAATGGATTTCAAGTCGTTTAACATGGGACAGCGGGGAGACGGAACAGATTCCGTGATTTGGGAGGCTATGATTACTTATTATCGGTTTCACGGGATGAACTGCTCCGTCTCGAAATCATTTGAAGGGCTGGGTTTCGTTGTAAACCCGTTTCAAGGCTTCGTATTTGGACTTGAAGAAGCTTTCCTCGCTGGTTTTTCCCTCGTTCACCTGAGCCTTTTGGCTGACCTTCATTCCGGCCTGGTGCATCTCTTTAACGGTGTCCATCAATTGCCGAAGATTCTGGCCGGTGAGTGACAGCAACATCTCGTCCTTGTCCGAAACAATTTCGGTGTCGAAACAGTCTTCGTCCACGCATCGAACCAAAAGGAAAACCGGCGCCAAGTCGGAGAAATCCGCCAGCAGCGTGTTTTCTCCGCCAAACTGGGTCGGAACAACGTGGAAAGAAATGCCCTCCAAAGGCAATTCCTTCGACAAGAAATGCATCATTCGTTCGGCCAGTGGGATTCCAAAATGGTTTTCGAGATGGAGCTTAGAAGCGGGTTTCTTCGCCGACGGGATATTGGCTCGAACCGCCCACTTCTTCATGTCCACTTCAAAGACGGGTTCGGTTGCCTTCTGAATGTCGCTGATTCTTTCCATCAGCTTTTGTTTGTCGAACGTCATAGAAGTCTTAAACGTGGCGATTTTCCATCCTGCGGAATTTGCCTGTGAAATTGAGTTTTCCATCAAAGCCGACGTGTGGAGTGAACAGCATATCGCCTTTCTCCAAAGCTTCCTTTTTGGCTTTCTCGGCTTCCGTCATCTCGGTTGCCTTGACTCCGGCCATAACTTTCATTCTTTCAAATCCTTCATGCGTTTGAGGCTTCCCATTCTCAGTCACAAGTGGCTTTTTGCTTTCAGCAACGACCGGCTTCGATTGTGGTGACACGTCTTTGTGTTTGCCCGACCTCACATCTTGGAAATGATTCATGGCGTCCTTGTCTCCCCTGAAGACCTTGTTCAACAAGTCGTCTTCCGAATTGGTCATTAGGGCTTCGGTCAGCTCGTTAAGGTCGATGTCCTCGGTTCCTGGGATTTCGTCCGTGGCTCGGAAAGGTAGAGGCTTTCGGACCTCTCGGTTCTGGAATCTGGCTACCACCTCTTGAAGTGTGGCCAGTCCGAGTTTCGCTTCAGCCTCATTCCGTGAATGACGGAGAATGGTGTGAACGCAGTCTTGAACGGAGTCTTCCAAGCAACTTTGAACCATGCTCTCCAAGGCCAGTTGCTTTTGTTGATATGTAGTGTTTTGAGTTTTCATAGTGGCTATAAATAGGAATCAGGAGGGGGAAACGTTGATGAATAAATGCGAAGTTCTGGGTTCGGTTTCCCTATTTATGTTTGGAGGAAACCAGACTCAATGAACAGATTTGAAAGCATTTTCGAGAAGGCCCTGAACAGCAGCAAACAGGAGATGACGCCAACCGACGTGAAGGAAGTGATGAAGAGATTACGAGCCGAAGCAATGGCTCCAGGTTCTCTTACTTCCGGAGATTCGACCCTCGTTCCGTTGAGGGATTCAGACGATGAGATGTCGGAAGATTCAACAACGGCTTCGGTTGCCGGATTCGACAGTCCGAAGGCATTTCAACCGACAAAGGACGGGCAGAAAATTGCCTTCGCTCAGATGATTGCCGACGCCATTTCAAAAGCTTGTGAGTTCGGACGGGAGGACATGACCTTTGACAATCTTGAGGAATTCCGAAGCAAATTTGCCGAGAAAACGAGGATGAGGAACTACACCCGAAGAAATGAACGATTTGGGAGGGACCCCCTCGGAACGGAAGGACTGAAGCCTGACAGTTTAACGTGACGTTGTGGCCGACGTTGGAGTTCTTAAGACAACAGGCGAAACAACTGATTTCCTCGCCCAATGATTCCACCGTGACTGTCTCTGGTGGTGTCGGTATCGGCCTCGAAGACCCCAAGTTTTTTGCCGTTCTTGTCGGTCAAGATTTCCCGATTGTCGGACCAACGGTCAATCCAACCGATGATTTCCTGACGCTGGTTTCGGATGGGTTGTTTCATTGAAATTAGGCGGCCTTGAGCAGCCGATGAATGTGAGTTGGAGTGAACTGGCATCCTTGGTTGGTTTTGATTCCTCGGAGGTTCAACGCCTCGGCAATGTCGGCCAGTTTCGTCAGGCCGGTCTTGGCCATCGTTTCCCGAACAATTCTCCGAAGTTCGGTGTTTCGTTCCGTGGCGATGGCCTGACGTGCGGCCACGGCCTTCGGAACGGCTTCCTCGTATCGAGGATTTCCCAACTTCACCCCACGGGCCTTGGCGGCTTCCAAAGCCGCCTTGGTTCGACTGGCGATTAGGTTCCGTTCGTGTTCGGCCACGGCGACGAGGATATGAACCAAGAACGGTGTCAGGTGGGGGTTGTCCGCTGAACAGAATTCGACTTTGGAGTTTTGAAGAGTGGTGATGAAATGAAGATTACGGGAGAGCCGGTCGAGCTTGGCCACGAGCAAGACCGATGACGATTCACGACAGAACCGAATGGCCTCGGCTAACACCGGTCGGTCAACCCTCTTTCCTGACTCGATTTCAACGAACTCTTTGACGATTTCCCCTTGGCCGTTCATTGAACGAACGAAGTTTCCCACGGCGGCTCTCTGAGCCTCCAAACCAAGGCCGGACTCCCCTTGGCGACTCGTCGAAACCCTCAGATAAACCACGAACTTTTTCATCATGGCCTCCAGGTAAACCACGAAAAACACGGTGGCGAAGGGTTTTTTACAGAATAAAACGGTCGTATCGACATGTAAGTCCGCAAAGAAAAAGGTGGTTTTCCTGAATTATGGAACGGTCCTTTCTCCAGAATCCCGGTCCATGTGAATTTCAACGACTTCCGGCGACCTTCTGGCCTCCCTCTGGCAGCGTCCGGCTTCGCTTATGGCGAGTTTTTCCGGTTGGGGAGGGTGTCGAGACTCTTGGGGAATCCACCGTCACAAGTGATGAATTCCACTCCGCTTTTGACGCCCCCTTTCCAAAGGGAAGGGGTCAAATCAACCAACGTTTGCCCTCGGAGCAAAGATGCCAATGGCGAGGTGTTCCAACTGAATCCGTCTCACACGGTCAGCAATTTCGAGCGTCACAACGAAACAGTCATCCAGATTGATGTTCTCCGATTGGAGCTTCTGGCGAACTGAAGAATTCGATTCGAGATGGCCCCAAAGTCGGTCGGCCAAGCCGTTTTCTTTATCCCCGTCTCCCGTTCGACCGATGTAAACAACCGAATCCACACCCTCATTCTGGAGGACGAAATAGATTCCCTGTTTTTGCTTGAGGCGACCATACAGCAGAGTTGTTTCGCCCTTCACCCCCTTCAACTTGCGAATGGGTTCCGGGGTCAAATCCATCACATTGAATTCGGAAGTTACGACGCCGATACGTTCCTGAATCAGTCGAATCAATAGATTTGTCATACTCTCACGGTCTTTTATCGGCACCCCTTGGGTGATGCTCAACCAGTAAGATTAATCCTGCTCGTGTGGTGTTCTTTAAAAATCCGGTCCCTATTTATTGGTTGAGTGACGGGAACGCCGCCGCTCAACCTGTGGTTTTCATTAGACGACGGGCATCGACGCCTTCCATGTGTGTGGAAACGGTGGTTGATGCCCGTTTTTTTTCTCCTGTTTTCGTGTGAACATAAAGGCTCTTTGTTGCCGAAATTGAGCCTTGTTCTCGTTACTACCGGGGTCAATCCTGGCATCCTCAAAACATCACCGTCCTCGGCTGTCGGCCAATCGTCATAATCACCGTTCTGAAACCCTGAATCGTGGCTCATGGGGAGAACTGCCGGGGTTCTCGGACGATTTATCGATGACTTTCCGACCACTCGGCCCCCACGAATTTTTCTGTTTCGATGCCTCATATCCTCCCCATCTGGTGAACTTTCCATTTCAAAAGAGCCGGGTCGGGAGTGTCCTTAATCGACTCCCTCAATTCATCCAAATCCGGTCCGGGTCCCGGAACGGTTGAAGAAATTGTCACCTTTCCCGGCTCTGGTCCCGGAGCCATTGAAGGTTGTGGGTGCTTTTCTGGTTCGATTCCCGGTTTGTGGCTTGTTGTGGACTTCCCAAACACAGCATCGAACTCTTGAAGCCAGTCATCCCCATTTCCGGCCGTGTTCTGGCCGCTCTGGGAATTATCAGTCGTTGTTTTTCCCTGTTCCTCGGGTCGAAGTGACCCTGGAGCCATTGAATCACCCGTATGATTATTCGGTTCCTTGGCGGAACCGGAGATTAGAAAAAGTTCCTGCCGGTTTGAATACTGCTTTTGAATACTGCCTTTTTGGTACTCCCTTTTAGTACTTGTGTCACCTGATTGACAACCTTGTATATCAGGTTGACGACCTTGTTCACCTAATTGACAAGGTTGTTCATCAGGTTGACAACCTTCCGAATCGGTGGGGTTGGATTTGGAGATTACAATTTCCCCACCCATCAACTTCTTGAATCGAGGACGGTTTACATCCCAAACGACGACTTCGCCACTGTCCGTGATTCTGGTGCCGACGATATGGATAATCTTGAGACGTTCCAGAAGCTTGAATTTGTTCTGTGTTGTTGCTCGGAGCAGCCCGAGAGCCTTGGATACTTGGCTCACACAGAACGTATATTTTCCGGGGATGAAGGCATCCTTCAACCGTTCAGGTGGAATCCGCAATTTGGAATCCATGTGAGTGAGAATCCACTTCAAATACGGGTCAATGTCCGTCCTGCTCGTAAACGACTCCTTCACGTTGTAGTAAGCCGCCTTCTTCTTCATTGTGTTCGTCTTCATGGGTTCCTTTATCCTTGTTGTTGAGCGAATTCCTCTGGGTCAAGGATGGCGAAAAGAGCAATCCTCTCTTCTGCTTTCTGCGCAGCTTTCAAGTCCCCCTGAATGCGTTTTTGTAACGCCAGTTTTCGGTAATAGTGTCTCATCACACCACGTCGATTGCGTTCCGCTAGGAACTCGGGACTGTGGTTCTTGGGTCTTGGACCCGATTTTCGTTTGGTCATAGGTATTCTCCAGTTTGGTTGTTCAACTTTCTGGGAATACATATGGGGGAGTTTTGGATTCGGGTTAGAAATCTTGTTAGGGGAGCTTTTTTTAATCTGGCCAAAAAAGAGGCAGAACCTTTCGGCTCTGCCTTTGACACACAATGAAAACCCAGAACGGGCTACAGATACGTAGTGGCCGAAATCCGGAAGTGACAAATAAAATCACCGCCGAACGTTTTTCCACGTTCAGTGATTCAAAGGGGACCCAAAAGTTGTCAAGTGACGTAGGCCAGAAAGTGAAAATACCTCGACCCTCATCAAGTCCGCTCCAGTCGCAGGTTTGGTCGGAGTATTTCTGAAAATAAACCCCCTTCATTTCTGATAACAAACCCCATCGGCCAAAAAACCGATGCTACATTGACGCATGATTCAGGAAAATCCTGAATCGAGTGGACCTCGGAACGGTGTAGTTCAGAGGAAAAAAACAACCACGGATTCACCCATCCACATGGTGAGTTACGTACAAAAACAGAAAGACAAAAACAAATGAAGAAAAACGTAGTGAAAACAACCAAAATGAAAAACCTAGGACTGTCCCCGACAGAGATGTGGACCGCTCTAGAAACCGTGACTGACGGATACAAGAGAGAGTTCAAAAGGAAGGTGATGAAGGACCTCATGAACGTGAACGACGACACCTCACGAGTGTCGATTCGGAACAAAGTGAAGGACTACATCTGTACCGAGAAAAAATCCTTCCTCTCGAATGAGAAGTGTTCGAGGTTACGAGGGTTGGCTGGGATTGAATGTCTTTTGGATTGGATTCAAGACCAACAAATGAAGGTTCAAGAATCAACCACTCCCATCGAATCCGAACAGACCAACGTGGAGTAATTCCAATGTTCACACCGTCAGAACAAGACATCCTTGACGACTTGATGGAAAAGGGGTGGGTCGAAATTCGGTTCACCCCTTTCCTCAATAGTCACGACAAGGGATGGAAAGGACACCAATGTTCGATTAGAACTCTCCGTCGAATGATTGACCACATTCATTCAACGTTTCCTTGTGGGAAGTATGTGTTCGATATGGGGGGAGGGAACTGGATTAAAACCAAGGTCCGACCCAAGTTGTTTGAGGACGAGACGTTCGGAACCCGTCCGAAGGTTTAGAAAATACCACTAAACACAATCGTCCGAATCAAAAGACAGCGAGAGAACCCCTCTCGCTTCTTTTTTTGTCCGGTCAGGGACTTTCCATTAAATGTTTGAGTCCCAGTCCGCTGTCTTCACCCTCCCGACGGTCCTTATCATCAATAGAGATTTTCCTGTGCGATTCCGGCCGATTCGGACCGGAGCTTGAATCATCGCAATTTCGGACCGTGGTGAACTTATGCATTATCTGTCAGGTGTTACGGCTTTCCGACTTGCACTCTGCGAAGCGTTTCCCAAGGAACGACTGTGAGAACGAGCAGCGCAATGCCTGCGGCGCACCCGCCGAGAGGGATGATGAGCCCGGTAGGCGCTCTTTCCAGGTCGATAATGAGCATCCTTTTTGCCGCTCTTTCGCCATACGTCTTTTCAAGCAGTTCCTTCACCTTCCCCTCAATGTCCCAACTCGTCATACGAATTCCTTGAATTTCCTCTACGTTGAATCTCCCGCCTTGTAGGATTTGATTCATTCGTGTTTTCGAGGCCTTGACGAGAACGCTGGGAGGGACGCTGTTGATGCCTTCCAGCGCTTTGTCTTTAATCGGGATATAGTATTCTTCGGTCAGAGTTACGCCATGACTAGTCTTCCAAAATCTCACAGCTTCACCGACGAGCAACTTGCTTCCCGTGATGGTCAAATGCCGGTTCCAAGGTTGCCTTGCTTCGAGTTCTCCTATCTCGATGCGTCGAGGCGAACTCCAAACTCCTACCTCGATGAACAGGTTATAGGCGCCGGTGACGAGGAAGCCGATTGCACCCAAAAATAACAAGCCTTTCATAGATTATTATACGGTCAATAAGCCTGACCCTTTGCTGCCGAGGCTGCCTGTCTGAGCATTCCCAAAGCTGACAGCCACAGCAGTCGAAGAAGGCCCAACAGGAGGCGGCATAGAATGTAGGCGACCACCACAGAGATGCCCACGGGGACGATAACAAACAATGGACTTCGGATTGCCCAAGTGTAACGAGCCCTTTCAGCCTTAGCCCATGCATCCGGTGGGTCCAAGTCTGGCCTGGAGGGGTCGAAGACAACCGGGTAGCCGGCAAATGGGTCGGGTTCGCCCTTGGCTTTGGCGTATTCAGCGACTGCTGCATTGATACGCTGATGGGCGACCACTCTGTTGTGAGAACAGAGCTCGTTCGCCCGGTCACAAAGCGTCCTGAGCTTGTCGATGAAACCTTGTTCAGTCGGTAAACCTCCCGTCGAAATCTTGATGTAAGTAGAATCTTGTTCAGGCGGATAAAGCCGAGAATAGCCACGCTCCGAACCGACTCGAACGTAGTCTCTCAACGACGCTTCAAAGGCGTCAATCTTCGAGTCAGAATCTCCTGTGCGAGACTCCATGTTGATGAGAACGGAAAATACACCAACCAAAACAACAATTACCCAGGTGAGAACCGTGGCGAGGGTCCACCTCCGTGCGGGGGGTTCAAGTGGTGGAGTGGGTGGGGTCTGCGCTCTCGTTCCATCTTTAGCCGAAGCCCGTCGGGCAGAGTCATAGGCCTTCCGCTTTTGTTCATCACCGAGAACCTCGAAAGCGGAGTTCAATTCCTGCATCTTAACGGTGGCCCGAGCTTTGTCCCTGTGAACGTCGGGATGGTATCGCTTCGAGAGACTCCGGTAAGCCGCTACAATTGTCTCTAATGAGGCGTTTTCCGAGATTTCGAGAATCTCATAAAGACTTTTCTCGTTCATAGCAGCTATTGAAAAGCTGGGCTCAGTAAAGAGTTCGAGACTCTCCCATGCCGCCTATTTTCGAGATGGAAACCCGGGCGGTCGAGGCCTCACGAGGTAAATCGGCATTCGTCGCCTGCCACTTGAACCGGAGGCCTTGGCTACTTGGCCAGCCTGACCGTGGAAGGTGTCACGGTTTCTCCCTGGACCGTTCCCGGGACCGTAACCTCAAAAGAAAAGGTTTTCTCCTTCTGGTAATTGTCGGCTGTCACAATGAATTTGAATAGCAAATTGCTGCCGACTGGAAAGATGCGATGGAAGTTGCCTCCTTGCTCCCTGTCGGCCCTGACCACAAATCCACCATTGTTTTCTATCGTCATTCCAAAATCAAAAACCTGCCAAGTGCTGAAGGTTCTTTCGTCTCGTGAAAATTCAGAAGGCGCCCATTCCATGAGGCGAGGGACAGGACTTTGATTCTTGGGTTCCCATTTCCCCTCGGCATCTTGGACGAAGACTTCTGTAAGCCAAACCCGACAATCGTTAATTACTCTGTGGGGGGTCAGATTTCTTACTACGAGATGATGGCAATAAACAGCAACCGGCTTGTCATTAATAATGCTCTTATCAAGGCCCACGTTGCCTTTTTCAGGGATTTCAATACGGACATCGATTGGGAAAATCATTTCCCGCAAGTAGTCTCCAAACAGGGCCAGAATGATTGCCACAAAGGCTGCGACCACAAACCCGAATTTGAGTAGGAAATCTACGGTCGAAACATTCGCCGAAGTCCCATTCTCTAGCAGAAGATACAGCGTTAAGAAGTAGACAACTAGGAGAAGGACAAGCCCCCACATTATCAGTTTGGCTTTCATGTGCGTGGCTATGTCGTGGGAACCAACGGACTGTAAACATGTGTTCGTTGGGTATCGAAGCTGAAAACACCGCTCCACGATGGAAATCGGATACGCCTTCCGTCTTCAAGAAAAAGAATGTAATCACCGATTCCAAGGTGTCCCGGGACGCTGAACTTGACACTCTTTCCGGCTGGAGATTCGTCGATAATTTCAACGTCATCGATTTCCGCAACGAGTTCCTTCTTGTCATTGTAAACAGTCGCTTTCACGCACCGATTCCATCCCGTTCGGGAGTCCGTAACAAGCTTAACTTGCTCTTCCTTCAGAGAACCGATACAAAGACAATATTCGGACGGTAGAACGTTTCTTCAGCGGGGTTCTCCACCCCCACCTCCTTGGCGTCTGCCGTCCGAACTCTCCTAAAATTCACGTCAGGCAAGGGTTTTGACCGTCTTCCGATGTGTTGTGTGAGATTGACACATGTGAATGGTCCCGGAACGCATGAAAGGCTCGCTCACTTCGCCGGTCAGGGCCGTTTTCCATCCGAGCGTCATTGCCCAGAGCAGGCGGAGCGATTCGTCTTCAGGCAATCCTCGGGCCAATGTCGCCATCGCCCACTTGGAGAAACGATCCGACAGTGGAGGCCTTGAGGGCTGGGCAAAATCTCGCGCCAGCGTCCAGTCGTTCGTCGAGGCAACGCGCAGTTGGAAATGAATGTCGCGCTGCTCAAGGTAAGTGCGGTAGTCGAATTGCCCGGGGACGGACGGCGGTTGTGGCTGCGCCAGCACGCCTTCGACTTCAACCACGCATTGACCGAAGAGATTCTCAGTCAGGATTCCCGGCGTGCTGGCCACAATCCTGCCCGAAGTCGGTTGCCAGTCGCCGCCGCGTCGCCGCATCGCGTGGACCTGGATTTCGGCGAGCGTTCTCCACGTCGTCTCCTCGTCATGCTGGTAGACCCGGTGGTAGGGAGTTTCGCACAGCGTGCCTCGAAGCGACACCAACTGAGCGTTCGTTCCCAGCTGCCGGCGCAAATCGTCCGGCGCGACAACGCGGGTGCGCAACGTCAGATTTGTGGCGCCTGCAAGCACGAGCAGCGCCGCGAGAAACGCGGGCCGCCATCGCCCGGCGAACAGGCAAACCACCCCCACGACCAAACTCACTCCAGCCAGTGCAAACGGCGGAAAACTCCAGGGACTGAATTCGGCCAGCAGCAGGCCGCCCAGGTAGAACAGCGCCACGAGGAGCAATGGCCGCTTCATGCGTACGCGGTTACTGTAGCCGCGACCGTGAGGTCGCGGGAGTGAGACCAAGGAGGTTGGGCGTCACCATCGTGGCAGACCTGATTGGGATTAAGATATGAGTAAGATTAAGATTAGGACTCGATGGGTGCACGACAGAATTTCTTCGAGACCACACTTTTGCTGAGAGTTCTGAATCGGATACATGGGAACCTCATTAGACGTACCCAACGCCGAACCGTCCCCGAAATTCCGATCGCTCCTTGTCCCGACGAAGGGACCCATGAAAAATAGCCCAGCGTTTCAACGCTAGGTCCGACCGTCCAAGGTCATCCGTCCCGAAGGGACGGCTGAGGGCAACCGTCCAGGAGCCACTTGTGGAGCGGGTTTTCAGCCGTCCCTTCGGGACTTGGGGGGCTGCCTAGCATCCTACCCCGCGTTGAAACGCGGGGCTATTGTCGGTTGTCCCTCCGCCTGGACACGGCCAACGGCAGTCGATTTACTGTGAAGAATTCTGTCGGCGCCCGGAACCGCTGGAATCGAATCTTAATCCTAATCACCTCCTACCATTTCCCCCGCCAGCGGCCGTAGACACGCAAGGCCAGCAGCCCCAGCGCCGCGCCGAGGGAATCGAGCAGCACGTCGCTCACCCGGCCCTCGCGTGAGGGCACCAGCGTCTGGTGAAGTTCATCGGTCAACGCGAAGGCAGCCGCAAAGGCCAAGGCCACCCCGGCTTCCCGCCAGTCCCAGGCGCGATGGCCGCCCTGGGCCGGCTTGCGTCTGGCCCGCCAGACCAACTGCGCAAGGATTGCGTATTCAACCACGTGAAAGATCTTCCTGACGCCGTACTGCACCTGGCGGATGGCTTCGTCCGAAATGCCCGGGCTGAGCCAGCGCAGGATGGGACGGAGGATGCGGGAAGAGTGCCGTGTCGAGCCAGCTTCCGTGGAGAAGCCGAAAATAAGCGCGCACCAGAGAAGGACCGGCAACCAATAGCGCAAGAACCGCAGGAGAAAGGACTTTGCCGGCGCCGCGGAGACGGGCGCGGGCCGTTCAGGGGGAGCGTCGGGCTTCACGGCAACACGCGTCAAGGACGGCTTGCCTGCGCCGTCACTCCTCGTCAAACCGACGCTTGAGCAGCGCCTCGATTTCGTGAACGGCATGGGCGGCGTCCTTGCCGTCCGCATGGACGACCAACCGGCTGCCCGGGCCGGCTGCCAGCATCATGAGGCCCATGATGCTCTTCCCATTGACCATTTCGCCGTCTTTCTCGACGAGGATTTCGCAGTCGAAACGGTTGGCGAGTTTGACAAGCATGGCGGCGGGCCGGGCGTGAATGCCCTGTTTGTTGAGCACAACAAACTCTTTGGTAATCTTCAAATCGTCAGCTTTCCGGGCGCCGCTCATTCTGCTGGCAGCCTATCGTTTCGTCCAGCGCCTGCCAAACCAATTGTGGGGGCGGAATGTCACCCTTTGTCCCGAAGGGGACGAATCTCTACTTCCTCAACCCCTCCATGACCTGGATTCCCTAGCAGCCGACGTCAGGAGGCTCAAACTTTCTGGAAGAAGAAGGTCAGAGCCTCCTCACGTCGGCTGCTACGAGAAGTCGGTTCGTCTCACTTTCCAGTTTCCTTCAGCGGCAGGCCGAAAAACAGACACAACCACGGCCGCAGTTCCTCCAACTCCACCGCCTTCCCCGTCGACAGAAGATAGGAGCGCATGTTCGCCGTGAAACCGCTGCCGGCGAATACCACGAGGCCGGGTATGGGCCAGGCCTCGATGTCCTTGATGGTCGCCGGAATCTTTTCCTCCGCGGTGCCGCGCTCGCTCTGGAACTTGCACTCCAGCCCCAGGGTCTTCCGGCTTCGAGGGTCGACGAGCACCAGATCGATGTGACGTTCCGCACCCCAGATGCGCCGCGCGACGCGCACTTGCTCCATCGTTTCCAGGCCCAGTTCCCGGCCCAGTTGCGCGACAGCGCGGGTCAATTCGTCCCCGTTGGCAACGGCAGTCGCGCGTCCAGGCATGGTTCAATCCTCCCCATTCCGCTGGCTCATAACAGCGATTCTGAACGCACCACCTCTCCGAAAACCGCGATCAATTCCCTGGCCTTCTTCCTGTTTTGCCCGTTGCAGCTGATCGTCCGCGACACCAGCACCTCTTCCAACCGCGAAGCGCCGCTGTAAAGCTTCTGAGTGAACAGCGTATCGTGATTGGAAATCACCACGACAGCGCCGCGCTCCGAAGCTTCGAGCGCGAGCGCGTGTAAATCGCGCTGGTCTTGCTGACCGAATCCCCCGGCGGCGTAGCTCGTGAAATTCGCGGTTGCCGTGAGCGGCTCATAAGGCGGGTCGCAGTAGACCACATCATCTTGGCCCGCCTGAGGGAGGGCCTTTCTGAAGTCCATCGTTTGCAGTTTCGCCGTCCGAAGCTTTCTGGCGAACGCGAGCATTTCATCGGCTGGAAAGTAAGGAACCCGGTCGTACCGGCCAAACGGCGTGTTGAATTCGCCTTTGTTGTTGTACCGGCAGAGGCCATTGAAGCAGTGCCGGTTCAGGTACACGAAAATCGCCGCACGCCGCGCGGGGTCCCGGGAGGTGTTGAACTCCTCGCGCAGTTCGTAAAACCTTTCAGCGGCATTGTTTCTCGTAGTGAACAGCCGTTTGCAGTCCGCGATAAATTCCTCGTGCTTCACCTTCAAAACCGAGTACAGGCTGATGATGTCTTGGTTTGAGTCGGACAGCAGGCTCGCGGGATAACGCGTATTCATGAAGACGACTCCCGAACCCACAAAGGGTTCGAAGAAACGGCGGCCCGTGACGGGCAGAAGATCCAGGAGCCTCCCGACCAGCTTCCGTTTCGCACCAGCCCATTTCAAAAACGGTTTCGCAGTCGGTTCCATCACGTGTGCCGCGATGTTTCTCGGTTTCATAGAAAGAATCCAGTTTTTCCGCTCACACTGTCCGGAGGGGTGGGACAACGGCGGGGGCAGGGTTCCGGATTTCGGGTTCGAGTTTCGGGTTCAGGGTTTGTGCGGTGGGGGCGAGCGTCCTCGCGAGCCGGGGCAAGTGGCGGAGGGACGACGGCTCGCGAGGACGCTCGCCCCACCAAGCGCTACGAACCCATCAATCCCAACCCGAAACCCGGGCCCCAAACCCGGGACCGCGGCCAAAGCCGAGAATATTCCCTCGCCAACCAGCGTCCAAAAAATCACTCTTCGGCTCCATGTCCGTAATCGAAAAGACAATTTCGATTCACTTCCGGCACCGGGTTTACTTCACCCGGAATGTCTTCGGGTTGGGCAACCCGTTGCTCAAGGACGCGCTGGCCCCCGAGGACGGGCCCGCCATCAAGGCGCTGGTCGTGCTCGACGAATCGCTCCATGACGCCCAGCCGGCGCTTTCGCTCCAAATCGACACGTACTTCAAGACCATCGCCGATTGCGTCGAACTCGTCTGCCCGCCGCTCATCGTGGAGGGCGGAGAGCGGGTCAAGAACTCCAATTTCCACGTCTCGGAAATCCAGTCGCACATCGATCGCTACCACATCGACCGGCACTCCTGCGTGCTGGCGGTCGGCGGTGGGGCGCTGCTCGACCTGGCGGGCCTTGCGGCAGCCACCTCCCATCGCGGCGTCCGTCACGTGCGAATTCCGTCGACGACTTTGAGCCAGGCCGACTCGGGCGTCGGCGTGAAGAACGGGATCAACGCGTTTGGGAAAAAGAATTTCATCGGCACGTTCGCGGTCCCGTGGGCGGTCATCAACGACTTCGATCTTCTGGCTTCGCTTTCACCGCGCGACAAGCGGGCAGGCTACATCGAGGCCGTCAAGGTCGCCTGCATACGGGATGGCGAGTTCTTTGAACTTCTCGAACGGGACGCCGCGCCGCTGAGCAACTTTGAGCCCGAGGCCATGCAGCGCCTGATCCGCCGTTGCGCCGAACTGCACCTGAATCACATCGCGACGAGCGGCGATCCGTTTGAGATGGGCTCCGCGCGGCCGCTCGACTTCGGCCACTGGGCCGCGCACAAGCTGGAGCAGTTGTCGGATTACCGCATCCGCCACGGCGAAGCGGTGGCCGTCGGCATCGCCCTGGACGTGATCTACTCGCGGCGGATGGGTTTCCTTCCCGTGGCGCAGGCCGAGCGCATCCTGCGGCTCATCGAGTCGCTCGGTTTCGAGCTCTATGCCCATGAACTGGCGCACGCGGATTCCGAAGGAGGTTTCGTCGTTTTGAAAGGCCTCGAAGAATTCCGCGAGCACCTGGGTGGCCGGCTCACGATTACGCTCCTGCGCGGCATCGGGCACGGTTTCGAGGTCAACGACGTTCACTTCCCGACCATGTTCGAATCCATTCGCGAACTGGAGGAGCGTCACCATAAGCGCGTCCAGCCCTGTGTGATTCCCCTCTTTCGCCGCTGACCGCGCGCATGCGACGCACGGCGGTCATCAACGTCGTCGGTCTCACCGAAGGACTCCTCGGCCCCCATTCGCCGCGCCTCAAGGCGTTCCTCAAGCAAGGCCGTCTGGCGCACATCGAGCCAGTGCTCCCGGCCGTGACGTGTAGCGCGCAATCGACCTACCTCACTGGCGCTTTGCCTTCACAGCATGGCATCGTGGGAAACGGCTGGTACGATCGCGAGTTGGCCGAAGTCCAATTCTGGAAGCAATCGAACCACCTCGTCCAAGCTCCCAAGATCTGGGAACGCTTGCGCACGCAGGTCCCCGGCTTTACCTGCGCAAAGCTGTTTTGGTGGTACAACATGTATTCCTCCGCCGACTGGAGCATCACCCCGCGGCCCATGTATCCCGCCGACGGACGCAAAGTGTTCGACATCTACACTTCGCCAATGACGCTCCGGGAGGAGATCAAAAAGGACCTCGGTGAGTTTCCATTCGCCACGTTTTGGGGTCCCGCCGCCGGAGTAAAGTCGCCTCAAGGTGGGCCCGATGCAGCCTCACGCTGGATTGCCGAATCGGCGAAGTGGATCGAGCAACGGCACCAACCGACGTTGAGCCTGATCTATCTGCCGCATCTGGATTACAACCTCCAGCGACTTGGCCCGGTACATCCCGGCATCGCGGAGGACGTGCGGGCGATCGATGCGATCGTCGGCGAACTCATTGATTTCTTCCGCCAGCGTTCGATCTCCGTGTTGTTGCTTTCCGAATACGGCATCACCCCTGTGGACACGCCGGTGCACCTGAACCGCGTGTTTCGCCAGCGCGGCTGGATCGCGATCAAGGATGAACTCGGCTTGGAAATGCTCGATTGCGGAGCCAGCCGCGTCTTCGCGGTGGCGGATCATCAAGTGGCACACGTCTACTTGAACGACCGGACGTTGGAAACGGAAGCGCGCGCGCTGATTGAGGCGCAACCCGGCGTGGCCGGCGTGCTGGGCGCCGTGGAAAAGAAGGAAGCCGGGCTGGCTCATCCCCGCGCGGGCGACCTCGTCGCGCTCGCGGTGGAGAATGCCTGGTTCACTTACTATTACTGGATGCACGACGCGGTGGCGCCAGACTTCGCGCGGTGTGTGGACATCCATCGCAAGCCCGGCTACGACCCGGTCGAATTATTCCTTGATCCCAAGCTGGCGCTTCCAAAGTTGCGAATCGCCTGGCGGCTGCTCCAGAAGCGACTCGGCTTGCGCATGCTCATGGACGTCATCCCGCTGGATGCCGGGCTGGTCAAAGGCTCGCACGGCGTCCGTCCCGCGCAGCGCAGCGACTGGCCTGTAATGATCTCAGAGCCTACGGATGTCCTTGATGAATCACCGCTCAAGCCGACGCAAGTGTTCGAGGTCATCCAGCGTAACGTCTCGGGATGAGGTGAACAATCCGAGCGCGGCCGGCTCAACGGCAGATTCCCTCTCCCTTGGGGAGAGGGAAGCCGTCGACAAACGAGTAGGATTGCACCCCATTTCCGAAAGCAACTTTGGACATTAGTCTGGAACTCGTCGCAACTGAACTGCGGTGCCGTTCGGGGATGCGAAGACGCGCGGAGCGACACGCGATACCTGACTGGTTTGGGCTGGACAGCCAGAGTGAAAGAGAATGGTGTTTTGTCATGCAGACACGTGAGCAACTTTGGAAACGATTTGCGGAGCGCTACCTCGAGGTCCCTGACCTCGGGTTGGCCCTCGACCTCAGCCGCGTCGATTTCCCCGCGGATTTTTTTTCCCGCATGGAACCCCGGATGCAACGCGCCTTTCAGGCAATGGCCGAGCTGGAAAAGGGCGCTATCGCCAATCCGGACGAAAAGCGGATGGTCGGCCATTATTGGCTGCGGGACTCCGCGCTGGCGCCCGACGCCGCCATTCGCGCGGCCATCGGCGACACTGTCGCGGCGGTGAAAACGTTCGCCGCCGAGGTGCATGCCGGAAAAGTCGCGGGCGCAAAAGGACCGTTCAGGAATGTGCTGATCATCGGCATTGGCGGTTCGGCGCTCGGGCCTCAATTCGTCGCCCATGCCCTCGGCCATCCCGCGACGGACAAGCTCAAACCGTTTTTCTTCGACAACACCGACCTTGACGGCATTGACCGCACTCTGGCCCAACTCGGCGATGAACTCGGCCGAACGCTCGTCGTCGTCATTTCCAAAAGCGGCGGGACTCCCGAAACCCGCAACGGCATGCTCGAAGCCCAGGCGGCTTGGAAGCGCGCCGGGCTGGACTTCGCCCCCCACGCCGTCGCCATCACCGGTATGGGAAGCGCGATGGACCTCGTGGCCCAGAAGGAAGGCTGGCTGCGCCGCTTCCCGATGTGGGACTGGGTCGGCGGCCGGACGAGCGAGACCAGCGCGGTGGGCTTGTTGCCCGCGGCACTGCAAGGGTTCGACATCGACGCGCTCCTCGCCGGAGCACGGGCGTGTGATGAAGTGACCCGGCGCCCGGTCACATCACAGAACCCGGCGGCACAGCTCGCCCTGGCGTGGCACTTCCTCACGGATGGCCGCGGCAGCAAGGACATGGTCGTGCTGCCTTACAAGGATCGGTTGGAACTCTTCTCGAAGTATCTTCAGCAACTCGTCATGGAATCACTCGGGAAGGAATTCGATCTCGAAGGCAAAGTGGTGAACCAGGGCCTCGCCGTTTACGGCAACAAAGGTTCGACCGACCAGCACGCCTACGTGCAGCAATTGCGGGAGGGCGTGCCGAATTTCTTCGCGCTGTTCATCGAAGTGTTGCACGACCGCGCCGGCGCCAGCATGGAAGTTCAGGAAGGGGCCACGAGCGGCGACTTCCTCAGCGGCTTCCTGCTCGGCACGCGGCAGGCGCTCTACGAGAAGGGCCGCCAGAGCATCACCCTCACGGTCCGCGAAGTGAATCCTTTCAGCGTGGGGCTGCTCATCGCATTGTTCGAGCGGACAGTTGGGTTTTACGCTTCGCTCGTGAACATCAATGCCTATCATCAACCCGGCGTCGAGGCCGGTAAGAAGGCGGCGGCGGAAGTCCTCGCCCTGCAGGGGAGGATTGTCGCCCATCTGCGTTCGAGCAAAGGACGGAGTTTGTCGGCGACAGAAATCGCAGCCGGACTCGGCTTGCCGGATGCTGCCGAAGCCGTCTTCAAGATTTGCAACCACCTCGCAGCCAACCCCGCTCGCGGCGTGGCGAAGAAACCAGGAAGTACGGCGCTCGACGCGACTTTTTCCGCGGGCTGAGGAGTGGTTCACGGCATTGGAGCGCGGACAGGTTTGTCCGCGTGTCCCCAAGCCAATTCTGCGGTCGCACGGACATGGCTGGCCGCGCACCTACTGACGCAAGCTCAATGCCTGACGCACCTCGAGCGGCAAATCGAATTCCCGCTGCTCCTCCAGCCAACGCCATCCCTCCGCCAGCGAATTGAGTCGCCCTTCCAGTTGGGCCTCGTAAGCTGCGTCGAGGATTTCTCCAAACTTCGGACCCGGCGCGAGGCCAAGTCCGATCAAATGGCGCCCCATCAGAATCGCCTTCGGCGCGTGCGAGTTGACGTTGAGCGCCGCGGCGCGCGCTCGCAATTCCCGAACGCTTTCGGCCACTTCGCGCGGCTTGGGGGGGCGGCCGAACTGATCGGCCGTGATGACCACGAGCAGCCCCTCAATGCTCTCCGGCTCCAGACGCCGGGCCAGCCGGCGCACGGAGCGGTCATTGATCGTTTGCAAATGCGCCAGATGATTCGTGACCAGCCGCGGCACTCGCTCGCGAATAGCCACCGGGGCATCAATGCGTTCGAGGAATTGGCCGGCCAGCGGGCCGCCGGCCTGTTCGTGGCCGGGCGAAACAATGCGCAGCCGGCCCTCCTTCATCTCCTGACGCGTACACTGCGGCTTGGCAAAGTCGTGGGCCAGCACGGCCAGTGCATAGACGATGCGCGATTCCGCGTCCGCCCCCTGCCACTCCGGCAACGACACGAGCGCGTCCAAACAGTGGCAGGTGTGCGTGAACACGTCGCCTTCGGGATGCCACTCGGGATCCTGCGGTACGCCACGCAGGGCGTCCACTTCAGGAAAATGTTCGAGCCATCCGGTGGCTTCGAGGAACCTGAGACCCGCGGATGGCGTGATGCTTTTCGTTGCCCACTTGAACCATTCATCGCGCACGCGCTCGACGGCCAACTCCCCGTAGCTGGCTTTAATCCGCCGGGATTCCTCGATGGTTTCCGTGGAGGCGCTCAAGCCGAACCGGCCAGCGAACTGCATTCCGCGCAATACACGCAAGGGATCTTCAGCGAACGCCGGGCTCGTGTGCCGCAGCACGCGGTTGCGCAAATCCTCCTGGCCACCGAAGAAGTCCAGCAATGTGCCGCCCCGCGGGTCGAACATCAGGGCATTGAAGGTGAAATCGCGCCGCGCCGCCGCCTCGCGCGGAGTGAGGGCCGGATCAAACGACACTTCGAAGCCCTTATGCCCGGGCGCCACCTTCGAATCGCGCCGCGGGATGCTGAAATCGAACGTGTTCCCGCCGCCCGTCGTCAGCTTCAGCACGCCGAAGGAGCGGCCCACCAAATCGGTCCGGCCCCAACGCGCCAGGGCCTTCGTGAGTTGTTCGCGACTCACGCCGAACACTTCGATGTCGTAGTCCTGGTTCGCCGCGCCGAGCAACCAGTCACGCACACAGCCGCCGACGAGAAACGCCTGGGCGAGTTCGGGGGTCTCGCGGAGGATTTGCCGGAGTTCCTCTGGAATCCATGCGCTCATCGGTTAGCGGTTGCAACTGGCCTGTTGTCGTTTCATGTGCGGACAGAAGCTCCTGCCTAACGCCTTCGCGTCTTCGGAGGCTGCGGCGGCTCGGGTGCCTTGTTCGTCGACCACAAGTCTACTGTCGCCCCGCTTTGCCAAGGGACAAGCCGCTTGTTGACGATCAGCGCTCGGGGCAGCAACTCGACTTCATGGCCGTAGAAATCGAAGGTGACCACCCCCGGCAGAAAGGTGAGGTCTTCGTAGATCACCCGGCCGGCCGGCACTGGCCGCGTCACTTGATCGAAGCGCACTGTGCCCGGCCCATTCGTCGCCTTGTCGCCGTGCGCCACGATGCGCACGCCAGACAGCCCCAGCGCAGGTTGCGACACGGTCAATGTCGCGTTGCCTTGTGTGTCGCTGCCGAAGGCAACTTCCCAGGGTCCCTTGCGCACGCGGAGATATTCGATGCCCTTGAAAGTGAGGAAGTAGAGAGCCATCACCACCACAAAGACGATGACGACCGCTTTGGTCGGAAAACTGGAGCGCATGCCGCGGGGATGCTTCGGCGGGAAAGCCGTCAAGTCAAGGTGGCGTCGGGATCGAAGCGCTCCATTACATCTGTTCGAGCGCCTCAATACCGAGCACTTCGAGCCCCTGCTTGAGGACTCGGCCGGTCAGACTGCAGAGCACCAATCGCGTCGCCCGTTGGGCGCCTTCGGCCTTCAGCACCGGGCAGGCTTCGTAGAAGCGGGCGAAGTGGCCGGCCAAATCGTAAAGGTAATTGCAAAGAAAGTTCGGCCGCGATTCCTCCGCCACGGCTTCCAGCACCAGGCCGAAGTTGAGAAGGTGCTTGGCAAGGAGGACTTCCTCCGGCGCGCCAAGTCTCAATTCGTCATTCGCCATTCGAGACTCAGCAAGTTCCGGCCCTCCTTTTCGAAAAATGCTTCGGATTCGCGCGTAGGCATAGAGCAGGTACGGCGCCGTGTTGCCATTCAAGGCCAGCATCTTGTCCCAGCTGAACGTGTAGTCGCTCTGCCGATTCGGCAGAAGGTCGGCGTACTTGACCGCGCCGAGTCCGACGACCCTGGCAATCTCGCGGCGCTCCACATCCGGCAGGTCAGGATTCTTCGACGTGACCGCGGCCAGCGCGCGTTCCTGCGCTTCGTCGAGCAACTCGGCCAGCTTCACGGGTTCGCCCAGGCGCGTCTTGATTGGCCGGCCGTCCTCTCCCAGGATGCTGCCGAACCAGACATGCGAGAGCTTCACTGGCACCGTTGGCTGCCAGCGGCGGAATGTGGCGAACAACTGACGGAAGTGAAGTTGCTGTCGTCCATCCGTGACGTAAATAATCTCGTCCGGGCGCCACGTTTCGAGGCGATACGCGATCGTCGCCAGATCCGTCGTGGCATAATTGAACGCGCCGTCGCGCTTCTGGATGATTTGCGGGTTGGGTATCCATTGGCCGTCGCGTTGGATCAGAAACGGATCTTCCTTCGGGGGCATCGAGCCGTCCGAAAAGACGCACACCGCGTCGTCGCTCTCCCTCGCGATCCCCTTGGCGCGAAGGTCTTCCACCACGGCTTGAAGTCGTGGATTGTAGAAGCTCTCGCCCAGCATGTGATCGAACTTCACCCCGAGCCGCGCGTATAGGCCGTCGAATTGGGTTTGCGATAAGCTCTGCATCTCGCGCCAGATGGCCAGGTTTTCGGCATCGCCGGATTGAAGCTTCGCCAGTTCGGCACGGGCGGTTTCGAGCGTGGCGGGGTTCGCCTGGCACTCGGCGTTGACCTGCTTATAGACCCGCTCCAGTTCGCCGATCGGGTCCGCGGCAAGCGCGCCGGGGTTCAGATGCTGCTTCCAGCCGAGCAGCAACATTCCGAATTGCGTGCCCCAGTCGCCGATATGATTGTCCGTGATGACGCGGTGCCCAAGCACGCGCAGGACGCGCGCCAGGCAATCTCCCAGCACCGTTGAACGAATGTGGCCGACGTGCATCGGCTTGGCCACGTTCGGCGAACTGAAGTCGATGACGCACGTGCACGGCGGGGTTGCCTTCTGGAAAAAGAGATGCTCGCCGCGGGCCGCACCGGCGAGTGTTGCCGCAATCGCTTCAGGCTTGAGCCGGAAATTGAGGAAGCCCGCCCCCGCGATCTCGACCTTCTCGCACAAAGCGGCCACGTCGAGCTTCGCAACCACATCCGTCGCGAGTTGGCGCGGGATCAATCCGCGCGCTTTGGCCAGCGCGATAAGTGAATTGGACTGGTAATCCCCGAACTTCGGATCCGGGCAGGGACGCACGAACACGGCCGCAGGGTCAGCGTCCGGCAGGACGGCGGTTACGGCTGCGCGCAAATGCTTTTCGAGTTCCAGATGCAGCACAAAGCAGAGGCTGCAACGAGGGGCGGGATTTGGGAAGTGGATTTGCGTGCGCGCGCCGGTCAACCGCCAATGAAATCAATCCGTTGCCGAATCTCATCAGCCGTGATCCCGGCCTCAAGCTGACCGGAGTCAGCGTGCGATTACTGCTTCCTGCCGCCGTTCCCCAAGACTTTCTTATACTCCGGGTCGCTCTCGATCATCTTCTCGATCATCAATGCAGCGACCTCAGCGCTTTCCTCTTTGTCCAACTTCACGATCTTGTTGTTCTTAATAGGAACCAGGAAGCAAGGCTCCTTGCCCGTGGTCAGAAATTCACGATCCGGGCTGTTGGCAGGAATCGAAGCGACGATCTCCGGGCTCAGGTGGCGGATGTAACACTGGATGCCGGATTTGGTCGTGCGCTCGAACTTGTAATCCGGCGAAGAGCTGACCTCCGAAGCCTTCGTTGGGACCAGCCGCTGCACCGCGGGCGCCTCGCCCTCCCCCGAGCAACCAACAAAGCAGAGCGCTGCGACCAGTGTACCCACGACTATTGTTATTCTCATAAGCGACTTACCGACCTGGCGCCCCGTGGCGCCTTTAACGCCAAACCCGCTGACCGGGAGACAACCTTCCAACTTTCACCAGCTCAACGGCTGCGGTTACCAATCCGTATCGTCGGAAAGAGGAACTTGTTTAGCCCAATTAAGGACTTGCCCCGGGCGCAGCTCAGTTTCTTGCATAGTACAACTGGCCCACGGTCTCACCCCTCACCCCTGCCCTCTCCCTTTGAGGGGGAGGGAGTCGCGATGCACCCCGCGCTACAATGGGTCAACGTTTCAGCCGCGCACGGTACGTTGCGCCATCGAGTGGACACGGCAGCCAAGCGCGGAGAATGCTTCGTCATGGTTGGGACCTCCGTCGCGCTCCCTCTCCCCTTTAAGGGGAGAGGGCCGGGGTGAGGGGTGAGATTATACCCGTTGTTGGCCCCTGCAAAAAACTGGGATGTGCCAATCGCCCCGCCCCCGGCGAGCCAGTTCCGAATTGGACATCCGCCCCACGTGCGGGCACACTGCGTCCGTCGTCGTGAAACCAGCCGCGCCCAATCGCAAGCTCAAGGTCTTGCTCATTGAGGACAATCCCGGTGACGCCCGGCTCATCCGCGAATACCTCAGCGACGAAGCTGGCGCCGCGTTCAGCGTCGAGCACGCGCCACTGCTGGCGGCCGGCCTCGAACGCCTGGCCCAGGGCGGCGTGGACCTGGTCCTGCTCGACCTCTCCTTGCCCGACAGTCCGATGCCGAGGACGTTCCAGCGCGTCCACGAGGCGGCGCCCGAGGTGCCCATCATCGTCATGAGCGGGCTGGACGACGAAGAATTTGCCGTCCAAACCGTGCAGGAAGGCGCCCAGGATTACCTCGTCAAGAACCAGGTCGAGACGCGCCTGTTGGTGCACGCGATGCGCTATGCCATCGAACGCAAGCGCGTTACCGATGCGTTCACGCAGGAACGCGAGCTGTTCCACACGCTGATGGACAACATCCCGGATCGGGTGTTCTTCAAGGATGCCGAGAGCCGATTTACCCGCATCAACAAGGCGTTGGCAGACCATTTCCGCGTCCGCCACCCGCGGGACACCCTGGGGCGCACGGACGCGGACTTCTTCACGGCCGACCACGCTGACATGGCGCGGCGGGATGAACAGGCCGTGATGCAGACGGGCCAGCCCATCCTCGGCAAGATCGAACGAGAAACGTTGCCCGATGGCAGTGTCTCCTGGGCGTTGACCTCGAAGCTCCCGCTTCGGAGCCGCGGCGAAATCGTCGGCAGCTTCGGCGTCTCGCGCGACATCACCGCGCTCAAGAAGATCGAGGAGGAACTGGCCAATGAGCGCAATTTGCTCCGCAGCCTCATCGATAACGTCCCGGACTCCATCGATGTGAAAGACTCCGAGGGCCGGTATCTGCTGGACAACATCGCGCACCGGACGTTCATGGGCGTCGCGTCGGAGAAGGAGGTGCTCGGCAAGCGCGTGTCGGACTTCCTGCCGGCCGATCTGGCAGAGCGTTTGACGCAGGATGACTTGCAAATCGTCGCCAGCGGTCAGCCGGTGTTGAATCGCGAGGAACCGATGGTCGACGCGAATGGCCGCCGCTGCTGGCACACCACAACGAAGGTGCCCCTGCGCAACAGCGAAGGACAAATCTTCGGCGTAGTTTGTATCAGCCGCGATATCACCGAGCGAAAGAATTACGAAGAGGCGCTGCAACGGGCCAACCAGGACCTGGCTCGCCACAAGGATGAACTCCAGAAGGCGCTCAGTGATCTCCAGCACTCCCATGAAGACCTGAAGGCCGCGCAGTTCCAACTCATCCAGGCCGAGAAAATGCAGTCCATCGGCCGCCTGGCCGCGGGCGTCGCCCACGAGGTGAAGAATCCATTGGGCATCCTCAACATGGGTGTGGATTATCTTTCGAAGAATGTCCCGACCACGGACGAGAACACCAGCCTGGTCCTCGCCGACATGTCCGAAGCCATCAAGCGCGCCGACGGAATCATCCTTGGCCTGCTCGATTTCTCCGCGCCGCACGCGCTGGACACGCACGCGGGCGACTTGAGCACGGTCATTGAGCAATCCCTGGTGCTCGTCCGGCACCTGGCAAAAGAGTCGGATGTGAGAGTGAAGAAGGACCTCGCCCAAGGGCTTCCCGCGGTTTGGCTGGACCGGAACAAAATGAAGCAGGTGTTCGTGAACCTGTTCACCAACGCCATCCATGCGATGCCCTCAGGCGGCACGCTCACGGTCCGCACCGCGGCCCGGCCGCTCACGGCCGAGGAAACCTTCCATGACGCCGGTGCGCGACACGCCGAGCGCCTCCGTGAAGGCGAAACGGTTGTCGTCGCGGAAGTCCTGGACACCGGCACCGGCATTCCCGAGGGAACGCTCGCCCACATCTTCGACCCGTTTTATACCACGAAGGAAACGGGCAAAGGCACCGGCCTCGGCCTCACGGTCACCAAAAAAATCGTCGAATTGCACGGCGGCACCATCGCCATTCGCAATCGGAAAGAAGGTGGCGCTGCGGTGACACTTATGTTTAAGGTCTAGCCATGGACACGTTAGAAGAGAAGAAACGGATCCTGATCGTGGACGACGAGGTCAGTTTCGCCCGCATGGTGAAGCTGAACCTGGAAAAGACCGGCGCCTTCGATGTGCGCACGGAAAACAAGGCGACCTACGCGCTGGCCGCCGCGCGCGAGTTCAAGCCCGACCTCATCATCCTGGACGTCATCATGCCCAACATGGACGGCGGGGATGTCTCCAACCAGTTCAAGCGCGACCGCCAGTTGCGGGACACCCCCATCATTTTCCTCACGGCCACGGTTTCCAAGCGCGAGGCGGGTGAAGGCGGCCTCAACAGCGGCGGCGCCCTGTTCCTGGCCAAGCCCGTCAGCGTGGAGACGCTTGTGGCGCGGATCAACGAACACCTCCCTCCGCCCCAGCCGCCGCCGGAACCAGCGCCGCAACCGTGAACCCGCGGCTCTCCATGAACCGGAGCGCCGAGCTCCTGCTCGGCTCGTTGAATCTTATCGGGTTCGCGCCGAGCGGGAGCTCGGCGCTCCAATCGCGGTTCCCTAACGTTCGCCGCGCGTTGCGCCCTACCATTCACTGCAAGTCGACTATCTCCTTTGTGATGCGCTTGCCAATTCTCTTCACTTGTTACCGCCGTGCGCTGCTGCTCACAGCGCTCTGTCTGTCCGCTTCTGTTACGTATGGCCGTGACGAATCCTTCGCCAACGAAGTCTCCCGCGCAATCGACCGCGGCCTCGGCTGGCTTCAGGCGAACCAGAACTCCAACGGCTGGTGGTCCACAGCAGACCAACCAGCGGTCACGGCCCTGGCGTTAACGGCGTTCAAGGGAGACCCTGCCGAGCGATTCAAGAAAACCGAACCGCCCTGGCTCCAGCGCGGCTACGGTTATCTGCTCAGCTGCGTTCAGCCCGACGGGGGGATTCATCGAAGCAACCTGGTGACTTACAATACCGCCATGTCGATGACCGCCCTCGGGGCCGCCAGCAAACCCGACTATCACCCGGTTATTCGCAACGGCCGACGCTTCCTCATTGGCCTCCAGCGCGATTTCGGCGAGCAGGGCAAATTGGACGATGTTTACGACGGCGGCATCGGATACGGCTCGAAGTATCAGCACTCGGACATGGGCAACACGCTGGCCGCCCTCGAAGCGCTTTACTACAGCAAGCACCTGGCGACCGACAAGGAGCCGGGGGCCGGACGCGACCTGAATTGGGCGGCGGCCATCCAATTCCTCCAGAACTGCCAGAATCTTCCGTCGTACAACAAACAGCCTTGGGCCAGCGATGACCCGAAAAACAAGGGCGGCTTCATCTATTATCCGGGCCACAGCATGGCAGGCACCGAAACCAATGCCGCCACCGGCCGCGTCGCCCTGCGCAGCTACGGCAGCATCAGCTACGCCGGGATGCTCAGTTACATTTATGCCGGCCTGAAGCGCGACGATCCGCGTGTCACCGCCGTGTTCGACTGGCTCCGGGCGAACTTCACCCTCGAAGAGAACCCCGGCATGGGCCCGCAAGGCTACTATTTCTATCTCCATACGATGGCCAAGGCGCTCGCTGCACGCGAGGTCGAAACGCTCGAATTGAAGAACGGCCGGCAAGTCGACTGGCGGCGCGACCTGGCGATGAAGCTTATTAACCTCCAGCAGCGCGACGGTTCGTGGGCCAACGAGAACAACCGTTGGTGGGAAAAAGATCCCTCGCTGGTGACCAGCTACGCCGTGCTGACGCTGGAGATGGTTTGGCGGAAGTTGTGAATCGTTAAATGGTGAAACCGTTGAACCGTTGAATCGTTGAACCGTTACAGCGTCGAAATGGAGCAGCCAAAAAGTCCGTCGACATTTTAACGATTTAACGATTTAACGATTTAACGATTTTAACAGTTTTAACAGTTTTAACGATTCACCGGACAAATCCGCCACCACTCCCAACGAAAGCCAAGATATGATCACCCGTCGCCAAGCCCTTCAACGCACCGCCCTGCTCGCCGCCGGCGCCAGCGTGCTGCCGCAAATCCTGAACGCCGCCGCGCCCGCTGCTCCGGCCGCGCCTGATGGTCCCTTCAAGCTCCCGCCGCTCCCCTACCCCGCCGATGCCCTCGAGCCGCACATCGACGCGCAGACGATGACGATTCACCACGATCGTCACCACGCCGCCTACGTGGCCAATCTCAACAAAGCGCTTGTCGGCCACGACGCGCTCGCCAAGAAGTCCATCGACCAGATCGTCCGCAACCTCGATGATGTGCCCGAAGCCATCCGCACCGCCGTGCGGAACAACGGCGGGGGCCATTACAACCACTCGCTGTTCTGGCAGATGATGGGCAAAGGCGGCGGTCAGCCCCAGGGTGCCCTCGCCAAGGCCATCGACACGCGCTTCGGCAACTTCGATAAGTTCAAGGCCAGCTTCACCGACGCGGCCATGAAAGTCTTTGGCAGCGGCTGGGCGTGGTTGGTCATTTCCGAGGGCAAGCTCGAGATCACCTCGCGCCCCAACCAGGATAACCCGCTCACCAATGACCACCCTGCCCTCCTGGGCCTCGACGTGTGGGAGCACGCCTACTACCTGAAATACCAAAACAAGCGCGCCGACTACGTCGCCGCGTTCTTCAACGTCATCAACTGGGACTTCGTCGGCGAGCGGTTTGAGAAGCAGGGGAAGTAACGTTGACTTATGGTCCGAGGATATCCCGCAGCACTACGCTAATCTTGATTATCTCCTCATCGCGCTTCAGCGTGAGGTCTAATTTCGTACCGGCCGGACGCTCACATGATCGTTGCCGCGGGTAGTTGGGGTCAGTTCGCCATTTCGTAACGTCGCGATCACCTACCTTCAATAAGACGTCGCCATTCCTAATCGTCGCAATCTGAGCAGGACTCCCGTCCGCCACCTGTGCAACGAGTTCGTCACTTTTCGAATGGCGTGGCACAAACTCTGCGCCAAGTCGATTGTGCTGATAGGGAGGAGGGGGCGTCCGCTTGGGACGCAAGTAGGCCACGCCTTGCGTTCCGTCGATGATGAAGTCCAAGCGTTTCAGTGCGGCCAATCCAAGGATGGGCTGGCCGTTCGCCGTTTCGAGCCGGCTCGGTTGCCGAACGGGCACATCGGTCAATGTCAAGCCGCCGAGAGAGAACTCCTTCGCCCACGATTCCTCACTCACCGCAGAGCCACCGCTTGGCGAGTAACTTTCGCTAAGAGTCAATGGGGCATTCTTATGGGCAGCTTTCCATTCGCGCCACTTTGCTGACATGAGTGTAACTCCACTTGACGAACCAGTATCTACTCCAATACTCCAGATTTGGCCAGGTACTTCCAACGACAGACTCGCATGGTTAGCCATCAAGGGAAATCTCACCCATGTTGCCGCGTCGGGAGGCACGCGCGTCAGTTGCTTGAGAGTCAGTGACTCGGCGTCAATCTGAATAACATTGCTCCTGACGTGTCCCCAACCAAAGAGTCCATCCTCCAACACTCCCGCGGGAGTCGGTATCTCGAGCGTTTGGAAAGTGGTCTTGCCGCTGAAACTCCACACATTGAGGTCGCATAGCTCGGTCTCTCCGTGGCGGATATTGTCGTCAGCAAGGGTGATATCGGATGATGGCGGATTCACTTTCAGTCCCAAGCGATCTGCTGTTCTGGAAAACAGGATCGAATGGGATGAGCCAGTATCAAAAACCAATCGGACTGATTTGCCGTTAATCTTTCCGTCGAGCCAAATCCGCTCCTCGCTGGCCTGTGCGGCGGTCATCCAAAGACAAGCGAAAGCAACCGTGAAAATTGTCGTGGCGGATTTGCAGCGTGCAAGTCTCATAGTTCCACTATTGCTAATCCTCAATAGAGTCGATCTGCAGGGCGTCGACGGTCTTGACTTCGTCGCCCGGACCAACCACGACAATGATACCTCGACCAATCGCCGCGAACTCAATGTGGCTCACCGCGATCGTCCGTCCGTCGGAAAGACGCAGCTTGAATGGCCGAAATCCGTTGCTCAACCGCCGGCGGATCTGCTCGGTGCCAATCACGCCCTCTTTCTAGTCCGGCCTCGGCGCCTGGTCAATCAACCGCCTCGTCATTGCGGAAGACGCAGATGATTCCTTGCGCCACCGCACCGGCTTCCGTCTAATCGCGCCCATGCCGACTCGCGTTGTTGCCGTGGCCAATCAGAAGGGTGGCGTGGGGAAGACCACCACCGCCGTCAATCTGGCGGCGTGCCTTGCGGCGTTGGGCAAGCGCGTGCTGTTGTTTGATCTGGACCCGCAAGCCAACGCGACAAGTGGATTGGGCCTGGAGAAAACGGAAGGCGCCAGCGCCTATCGCCCCCTGCTCGGCGAAGGCGCGCTGGCCGACAAAATCCAGAAGACCGCGTGGGAGCGGCTCGAGATCATCCCCAGCGAATTGGACATGTGCGGCGCGGACATCGAAATCGCGCGGCTGGATAATCACGTCCATCGAGTCAAGACAGCTCTCCAGCCCATCGTGGATTCGGGCCGGTTCGATGTCGTGCTGATCGACTGCCCGCCCTCCCTCGGAACGCTGACCTTGAACGCGTTCGCAGCCGCCCACGATCTCCTGGTGCCGCTCCAGTGCGAATACTACGCGTTGGAGGGCATTTCGATGATCACCCGCCTGACGAACCAGCTTCGGGACAACGGCGTAAATCCGGGACTCCAGTTGGCCGGCGTCGTAATGACGATGTTCGACGGGCGCACCCGGCTCTCGCAACAGGTCGTCGATGAAGTACGCCAGCATTTCGGCGACAAAGTGTTTGACACACTGATTCCACGAACCACGCGGTTGGCCGAAGCGCCCAGCTTCGGCAAGCCAATCATCTACTACGACAAGTACAGCGCGGCCTCGGCGGCTTATGAGGTGCTCGCGCAAGACGTGGCCAAGCGCCTGGGGCTTTGAGACTCCGTTAGTTGGCTGCTCGCTCCCATTTTGGGGAGAAGGAATCGCGGCGCGCAGTCATTTCCTCAGATTTTCCAGCAAGAGCACGGCGGCGCCATTCGTGCGCCAGCGCGCTTCCAGCCCGGCGGGCACGGGTTGCGTCGTCGGGCCGCGCACGAAGGAGCCCAGGGCCAGGTCGATGTCGCCGTCACCGTCGAGATCGCCGGCGTCGAGCGTTATCCATCGGCCGTCGGCGGACTCCGCCAGCGTGTGCGCCAGAAAGCGTAAGGGCGGAACGTTCGGAGCGCCGCGCCCCGACCCGGCTTGTATGCGTTGGGCGGCGCCACGGTCCGACTGGGGTCCCGGGTTCTCGGTGTTTTCCAAGTAGACGAAGTTTTCGGGAGCCGCGGCGGTGTAGTCGGGATAGAAAGCGATGGCGGCCACGTCCAGGTCGCCGTCCCCATCGAAGTCGCGGGCCACCGCGCGATAGGCGCCCGGCATCGGGTGGAAGAAGACTTCGTGAAAATGGTTCGTTCCGTCGTTGAGGTAAATTCGCAGCCCGTGATAGGGCTTGGGGGGCAGGCCGAAGTCGCCGTTGTCGCCGTTGACGGCCAGCAGATCGATCTTCCCGTCGCGGTTGAAGTCGCCGAGGTCGAACCCGGCGAAGCCCCACGTGGGCGGCTTCTCCACCAGCGGCGTGAGAGCAAATTGCCCGCGGCCTTCGTTGAGCAGCAGATAAATGCCCTCTCGTGCCTGGGCCATCATCACGAAAATGTCAGGACGCCCATCGGCGTTCGCGTCCAGCACCTCGGCGTGGACGGCGCCAGGCCGCTCGAGCAGGATGTGCTCCTCGAACCGGCCGTCACCGCGGTTCTCGAACCAGCTGAAATGGCCCAGTTGGTGCCCGAACGAGACGACGAGGAGATCTTCTCGTCCATCCTGATTGAGATCCGCAGGGATCGTTTGCACGGGGCGATGGAGTTTTTCGATTACAGGCCGGGGTTGTGCGAGGCCCGAGCGGACCGAAAAGGAGATCACGCTGCCTTCGGGGAGATCCGACGGGAAAACGCTCCCGATCAGCGTCAGGTAACGACGGCTGGAGGTCGCCGTCAAAGACACGGGCGCGCTGCCGAGACGCGTGCGGTCGAGCACTTCGCCTCCAGGGTCAAGGGTGTAAAGAATACCCGCGAACGCATCGCCCGCCCACAGCTGCCTTCGCGCAGAATCAATCTTCACCATCGAGATCATGGGCGCCCCCGAGGCCGGATTGATTTTGCGAGGCCGAAATTGCTTCAGCCCGGCCTGGGGATCGAGCCGACTCAGCGCAGGCGTCAAAGCTTCCGGCGCGGCCTTGGCGTAATAGTTCCAAATGACGGAGGCGTCGTTGGAGGTGAGCAGCGGGGCGCTGGGGAAGAGTGCCGAGGAGCGGACAAGTTCGCCGCCGGGCATTTTGGCGTAGTCCGGCTTTTCAAGACCGAGCCACTTGGCCATCGCGGGCCGGATGATATTCGTCCAGGCCTCTTTGGGGAGTGTGTCAGGCTCCGGAAACAGGTGGCACGTGGAGCAGTACTGCTGAGCGAGCGCGTGGCCACGAGTCAACGCCGTCTCTTCGGCGGCGCGGCTGCTCCACGCAACGGCGCAGAGCAAGAGGAGAACGCGGCGCATCGTGAACACACTGTGCAAAGTGCCAGCCACGCCGCGCTGTTGCCAAGGATGTTTGCGCCGGACGCATCCAAGTGTCTTGCAGGGGACGGCTGGCCCATGGTCTCACCCCTCACCCCAACCCTCTCCCCTTTGAGGGGAGAGGGAGCGCGACGGACGTCCAAACCAGAATGAACGCATTCTCCGCGCTTGGCTGCCGTGAGTGATCGATGGCGTAAACGTCCCGGGCGCAGCTCAGCGCCGACCTATTGTAGCGCGGGGCGCATCGCGACTCCCTCTCCCCTCCCGCGGGCGAATCCTCGCGAGAAACATTGTCATTCCCCGGAGAGGGCTGGGGTGAGGGGTGAGAACGCCCGTGGTTGGCCACGTGCAAAAAACCTGAGAGCCGCAATCGTATGCCCAGTACGTAGTGGCCGCTTCGCTCCTCAGTAGAACCCACAATTGTCGGCCCGGTAGGGTGTCTCTACGGTGTCGCTGTCGCGGTGATCGTTGTTGTGGCAACCCGGAGTACGTAGTAATGCAATGACGTTTCTCACACTGCGCTGGCAGCGGCGCGCACCTGTACTGTTCCTCGGGCTGCATTGGATCGGTTCACTATTCCAGTTGCTGAGTGTCCCCATCGACAGCCGCGGCCAGGAAGCAACGGCACCCGCAGCGGTAGCACCGGCAGGTGTGGCAGCCGCGGCGACGAACACCAATTCCATCGTCATCACGGCGGCAGCGGTGCGCAAACTTTCGGCCGCCGAGGCCGAACGCGGCCTGAGCGTGCGGTTGGGAGCCGTGGTCACGTTCTATGACGCGCAGACCGATCTTCTGTACGTGCAGGACCGGACGGGAGGGGTGTTGGTCCGAAATCCCGGCGCCACAAATCTGGGGCTGCGCTTCGGCCAGGCGGTTGATGTCGAAGGAGTCACCCGGCGCGGCACCTTCGGGCCGGTGGTGGCCGAGCCGACGATTCGCGTGCAAGGCAAGGGCCGCATGCCAACCGCCGTGCCCTTGACGGCGGAGAGCTTGTTCTCCGGCACTGAGGAAGGCAATTGGGTCGAAATACACGGCATCGTGAACTCGCTCGCTTTCTCCGCCAAACAACAATGGCTCGAGCTGGACGTGGCCGTGCTCGGGGACAGTTTCAAAGCACACATTCCCGGCTTTTCGCAATCCGACCCGCTGCCGTCGTGGCTGGTGGATGCCCGCGTACGGCTGCGCGGTGTGGCGGGCACAGTTTTCCATCAACGCCGGCAGACGCTCGGCCTGGATTTGTTCGTGCCCTCGATGGAATCCATCAAGGTGACGCGGCCTGCGCCCAGGGATCCCTTTGCGTTGACCACCCGCCCGATCAATCGCCTGCTCCAATGGGACACCAACACGCCCCCGGGCCATCGAGTCAAAGTGCAAGGCACCGTCACACTCAAATGGGTAGACAGGTACATTTACATTCAGGATGGCACCGGCGGGATTTACGTCGAACTGGTCCGCCCGCTGACCGTGGAGCCTGGGACCGTGATTGAAGTCGCAGGCTTTCCCAAGGCGGGCGCTAATTCCGCCCGGCTCCGGCAGGCGGTGTGGCGCACGGAAGGCATCCTGCCGCCGCTCACGCCAACGAACGTGACCGTAAAGGACCTGCGCCAGGGAGATCTCGACAGCGAACTGGTGCAGGTCGACGCAACGCTGCATGGGTACGTCCGGCACGGCAGCGCCGACGTGCTGACATTGCAGGCGGGTCAGTGGAGCTTTGAAGCCCACTTGAAAACCAACAAGACTTCCCAGGCGGCCCTGGCGCTGCTGCGTCCCGGCAGCCTGGTCCGCGTGACCGGCGTTTGCGACGTGACCTCGAGCGACCGCCATCGACATAACGTCTTTCGGTTGCTGCTGGGTTCTGCCGAGGATGTCACGGTGTTGGCCCGACCGCCGTGGTGGACGGTGTTGCGGATGCTGACCGTGCTGATCGGTGTCATCCTGGGCGGCTCGCTTTGGCTGCTGTTGTACTCGCGGCGCGTGACGACTTTGCAGCGGAAATACAGCCAGTTGTTCGAAAATGCCAGCGACCTGGTTTGCACCCTCGATCTGGAAGGCCGGTTCACAGCGCTGAACAAAGCCGCTGAAAAGATCACGGGTTACGCCAAAGCCGACGCTTACGGCCGCAGCCTCGAGGATTGGATCGAGCCCGACCAGCGCGCCAGCTTCCGTGCCTGGTGGTGCAAATTGCTCGCCGGCCAGCAGATTCCAAACCCGGAGTTCAATATCGTCGCCAGGGATGGCGAGCCGATCGTGCTCGAATTCAGCGGGCGCCTCCTGCTCCGGCGCGGCAAACCCGTTGCGATCGAAGCCATCGCCCGCGACATCACCGCGCGCAAGCAGGCCGTCGAGCAACAATTGATGCTGGAACGCAAATTGTTGGACAGCCAGAAACTGGAAAGTCTCGGCGTGATGGCCGGCGGCATCGCGCACGATTTCAACAACCTGCTGACCGCCATCCTCGGCAACACCGGCCTGGCCGCTGCCTCCCTGCCGGGAGATTCACCGCAGCGCGCCTATCTCGCCAATGTCGAGAAGACCTCGCGCCAGGCAGCCGACCTCTGCAAACAGCTGCTCGCCTACTCCGGCAAGGGCCGTTTTGTTCTGCAACGAATCGACCTCAACGTCGTCATCGAGGAGATGCAACAACTGCTCCGCGTTTCCATCTCCAAGAAGGCCGCACTGGAGACCCTCCTCGCGGAGGAGCTCCCGGCCATCGAGTGCGATGCGTCCCAGCTCCGCCAGGTGTTGATGAATCTGGTCATCAACGCTTCCGAAGCACTCGAAGACAGGACCGGGTCGATCCTCCTCCGCACCGGGGTCGAGGAAATCGACGGCACTCCTTTGCCGGACGCCTCGTTCGCCACAGACTTGCCAGCGGGGGACTACGTGTTCCTTGAAGTTTCGGACAACGGATGCGGCATGGACCGGGAAACGCTCAGCAAGATCTTCGACCCGTTCTTCACCACCAAGTTCGTCGGGCGTGGACTTGGCCTGGCCGCCGTCTCGGGCATTGTCCGCGCCCATAGCGCGGCCTTGCGCATCACGAGCGAGCCGGGGCGCGGCTCGCTGTTTCGCATCCTGTTTCCTTCTTGCGGCGCCCCCGCTGACCCCTTGCCCGAACTCCCAAACTCGTCCGCCCGGTGGCGTGGCAGCGGCACCGTCCTCCTCGCTGATGACGAACCGGCCGTGCTTGCTGTGACCGGTCAGATGCTCAAGGGCCTGGGATTCGAAGTATTGCCGGCGGCCGATGGCCAAGCGGCGATCGCCGAGTTTCGAGACCATCTTGATGAGATTGTCGCCGTGGTGCTCGACCTGACCATGCCCCACATGAGCGGGGAGGACACTCTGCTGGAGATCCGCCGCCTGCGACCGGACGTGCCCGTGCTGCTGGTCAGCGGATTCAGCGAGCAGGAGGTCATGACTCGATTTTGCGTCCAAGCCGCATCGGATTTCCTGGCCAAGCCATTCAAAATCCAAGAGCTCAAGGAAAAGATGCAGGCCATCCTGGCCGACAGCAGGGAATGTGACACGGAAGCCGCAGAGCCCTTGCCGCGACAGGAGCGGCATGGCGAATTCCGCACGGCTAGCGGACGTTAGCCCCGCACCCGCATTGCCTCGGCGGCGACAGGCATCGGGTGGACTACTGCCTCCACCGGGCGGACTGATGCCTCCTCCACCACCGGGCGGACTGTTTTGCCTCCCCCTCCGGCTCCGGGCGCACTGGGTGGTTTCCCAGGCTGCGGCGGCGGTATTGGTTGTTCATCACTACTACCGAGTTAGCGCCACAAGCTGCCTTTCGCGCCGCCCCCGTCGCCACCTGCGCTCAATTTTCAACCATCACCCCGCACCCGGGTACTTCCAAGGCGCGCGATAGTCTCGACGCAGCAGTTTGGTCGCTGCCGCGTCGCCAGCGACCTTGCGCTGCTTCGGGTCGTAAGCCAGGGGACGGCCGGTTTCCATCGCGATGTTCGCGAGGATGCAACTGGCCGTTGAAATGTAGCCTTGCTCGATGTCGGCCACAGGCCGGCTCCGCTTTTCGATGGCGGCCAGGAAATCGAGCATGTGCCGCCGCGTGGCGGGCGCGGCATTCAGTTCGATGTCCTTCTCGCTCACATCTTCGGGATATTTCTCGCGCTCGTAGACGCACTCGAAGTGAATCGGCTTGGCGTCCTTGCCCATGGGAATGAAGTCCGCGCGCATCGTGCTGGCTTTGAGTGTGCCCTTCTCGCCGTAGATGAACAGCGCCCACGGGTAGTCCGCGTCGGGCGGCGCGCCCCAGGTGCGGTGCTGCCACACGCAGTTGAAGTCGTCGTATTCGAACGTGGCGGTCTGGGTGTCGGAAATGTTCGATTTGCCCTCCTTCTGCACAAAGATGCCACCGGCAGAGGTGATGCGCCTGGGCCAGCCCAGGTCCAACATCCAGCGGGCGGTGTCGAGCATGTGCACGCACATATCGCCGACGATCCCATTGCCATACTCCTTGAACGTGCGCCACCAGCGCTTGTGCGGCAGACCGTCGTACGGCCGCAGCGGCGCAGGGCCTGTCCATAGTTCGTAATCCAGATGGTCGGGCACGGGCTCGACAGGCGGGTTGCCATTAGCGCGCATGTGGAAGTAGCAACACAGGTCCACGTGGCCAATTTTCCCGAGCAGGCCGGCCTCGACGATCTGCTTCTTCGCGTCGATGAGGTGGGGCGTGCTTTTTCGCTGGGTGCCGATTTGGACGACGCGTTTATGCTTGCGGGCGGCATCGAGCATCGCCTCGCCTTCACGCACGTCGCGGCTGATCGGTTTCTGACAATAAACATCCGCTCCCGCCTCAATCGCGGCGATGCAATGCAGCGCATGCCAATGGTCCGGACTGCCGATCAGCACGATGTCGAGGTCTTTCTCTTTGAGCATCGCCCGATAATCGGAGTAAGTGCGTGGCGCCTTCTTCGATTTCTGGCGCTGGCTGGCGATCTCCACGGCTTCGGCGAGCATCTTCTTGTCCGGATCGCAGATCGAAATGATGTCCACCGGCGCGACCTGCACGAGCCGCCATAGGTCGCTCTTGCCATACCAACCGGCGCCAATGAGGCCGACGCGCTTGGGCTTGCCGTGGACGATGTCGAGCGCGTCAGCGCCGAGCGCGGGCAGCGCGGCGAAGGCCGTGGACGCAGAGGCGGCCTGGAGGAATTGACGGCGGTTGATGAGTGGGCCAGTGGAAGGGGCTGCGGATTTCATGTCCAAAGCATATTCCCGGCAGGGCGGCGGGCGCAATCACGGCGTGCCGCTGTTGGCCTCTGTGGATAAAGCATGGAGAAATGCTGGCCAGCCATATCGCTTAACATCAATCGCTTGCGTGACTTGGCTTGACTGGACTTGACTGAGCCTGACGGGGCTTGAGCCGCAAACTGCCGCTCCATTCGACGACCCTCGGAGGCGGAGTGGCCACAATGAAATCCCGAGAAGTTTGGTCGAGATACTGCGGTGGCAAGGGGCGCCTGGGCCATCTTGCCTGGCCGGTAGGCCACTTCGCTTGACAAGGCTTGACCTGCCTTGAGAGGGCTGAATGCCTGAGCGGCTTCGAACTCCGGACCTTTGCGGTGGTGAGGACACGTCCTGAGCCGTGAGCGCAAACCGAAGTTGATGGACCCCGACGCTGGCCCCACGCGAGACGGCCAGGAAAACCCGAACCGCGAACCCGAAACCCCGACTCAGTCCCGGCTTGCTGGCAGCACTCTTCATACTCTCCAACGTAAGCACACTTCGAGACGCAGGTGTTAGCGCCAAACGAGCGAAACGGGCGAAACGAGCGTAAAAATGGCGTTCCGGGCCAAAAATCGACCGGGATCTGCCATCGGAAATGACTTTGGCAACCAGTCTAAACCCTCTTCGCAGGAGCGTGCGTCGGGATTGAGCGCACGACCTCATCGAGAAGCTTAACATCCATCTCCACGAGGTGACACGCTTCGGGGAATCGGCCCTTTCTCACGTCGGCGACATATTCGCCGAAGGCCGCGACGCGTTCCTCTTGCAGGCGGCGATGCTCGGCAAGGAAATTGCGGTAGGCTTTGGCATGGCGCGGCGGGCGCTCTTCGTAGTCGCCGAGGATATCGTCGGAGAAAAGAAATTGCGTGTCGCAACCGCTGCCGGACCCGAGCGACATGAGAATCAACTTCGTTTGCGAGCAGAGCCAGCGCGCCAGATTGTGCGGCACCACCTCGAGTTCTGCTGCGTAGGCGCCCGCATTCTCCAGTTCCTTCATCCGGCGGTAGAGGTCCCTGGCCTCCTCGACCGTGTTGCCGATGGCCCGGTAGCCGGTCCACGTGACGTGACGCGGAACCATGCCGAGATGCCCCACCACGGGCAACCGCTCTCTGGCCATCGCTTCGATCATATACGGACTGGCCGAGCAATAGACCGAACTGGCGCCCATCTCCAGCGCGCGAAAGCCGATCCGAATGGCCTCCTCCGTGGACGCCAACCCGTGCGGCGTGGCCGCGGAAAGGAAGCTGTTCGGAGCCGCCTCGACGAGCCGCGGAAGTCGCGCCTGCGCCTCAGGTGTGTCGAAGCTGCAACTCATGAGGTCAACCCCCGCCTGCTCCGCCGCCGCGGCTTCTTCCGGGGATTTCACATGGATGTGGGTCAAGCAGCGTTTGCCCTTGAGTTGCTGGAGTTCGTAGACGGTGTATTTCTTTCGCGGGCGGAGCATTGGAAACGAGAACTAACAGAACGGGCCTGTAAACTCAACGGCCTTCAGAAATCCTGCTCAGGGGCACATCCTGTTATTCCTCACCCTCACCCTGACACTCTGTCCGTTGAATCGTTGATCGTTAAATCGGTTAAATGAGGACCGCCGTCGACGATTTAACGGTTTAACGATTTTAACGATTTAACGATCTTAACGGTTTAACGATTCAACGGGCACGAATCAAACAATTCAAGGCCGCAGTTCCCCTGCCCCGCTTGATGTGTCCAGAATCTGGATGGTGTCTGTCTTTTTGACAGTGCGTCTTTCCTGCTGGCTTCCACCCTGGCTGCGAGATTGGCCGCACCGAGCCCCCGAATCAAATCCACATTCCATGGCATCTCTGCTGCTCAATTGCTTCCGCTGTCACGCCAGCAACCAGCATGCGGAAAGCGCATCGAATCATTTTGATCCTGCTCGTCGGCGCCATGGTAGGGAGCCTGACTATTGCAGTGACGTCGCCGGGAGCAGAACCCGAAAGCTCGGAGGTCAGCACGTGGAGTCGTCTCACCTGGGCTTGGGATGACGCGATGGAGGGGCTGGGACTGCTGCGCCTGTGTTCCGAACGCCATCTGGCCTGGCGCAGGCAGGTTAACATGAACAAGTGTATTCCTAATCTCACGCAGATCGACGGCGCCAGAGCAACCTGGGCGCTCGAAACGAAGCATTCGATGACGAACGCTCCTGCCGCAATGCACCTGCGCGGGGATACAAATCTGCCGTGGGATACGACATGTCACAAACCATAGCGTTGCCCTTTCGAGCCTGAGTCCGATGTCAACCGCTCCAGTATGACGCGAAAAAACAGAATCATCCTGATCCTGCTCATTGGCGCCCTGGTGGGAGGTTTAGTGATTGCAATGCCGTTGCTTGGAATCGGTGAAGCGTCGGGCCCCAGTATCTGGCACCGGCTGTCCTGTGTGTGCGACGACCTCTTCGTGAAGCTGGGACTGCGTTCCCCTCCTCCTCCGAAGCGCAGTATGAAGTACATGAATGCCATCAGTAGACAGGTCGCTGCGAACGACTGCATCGCAAACCTGGAGCGGATTGAAAGCGCCAAAGCGATATGGCCACTGGAACACAGCCCGAGGTCGAGCGAGGCTGCCGCAACGGAGCTGTTCGGTGAGCATGGATATAGATGCCCTGACGGCGGAAAATATGTGATCGGAAGCATGACGGAGAAGGCCCGCTGCTCGCTACCGGGGCATACGCTTTAGACCAGACTTGCCGGCGTCCCTGCTGTCCCGGAGGGACAACCGACAATAGCCCAGCGTTTCAACGCTGGGTTAACGGACGGAGGTGAAAAGTCCCGAAGGGACGGCT